>Ga0207649_10000163_pt1 | contig 54311 bp, 48 predicted proteins | sample KBSC43metaG_FD_184317 | JGI IMG/M metagenome (GOLD analysis project Ga0207649, IMG submission 184317) | Corn rhizosphere microbial communities from Kellogg Biological Station, Michigan, USA - KBS C4-3 metaG (SPAdes) (version 2) | ecosystem: Host-associated > Plants > Roots > Rhizosphere > Soil ... | reverse complement strand
TTTCGGGGGGTTGGTCCCCTCCCCCTTGCGGGGGCTTATGCCCCCTGCGGCGCGAGGTTGCAATTCTTGGGAACTCCGGCCCCGAAAACGCCCTCTTCGGTTCCGTCCGTTCCCGGAACCCCGGATTTCACACCCGCGTTTTCACAATGGTGGGCGTGGATCACTGCGCCGCAGCCAGAAACGCATCAGAGGAAAAACCGATGAAAATCCAATCGCTACTTCTCGCGAGCGTGGTTGCGGCCGGCGGCTTCGCTCTCCCCGCCTTTGCTGCCGACAGTCACCATGGAAAGCATAAGCGGTTCTCGGAAACGAGAATCACCGCTCAGCTCAATCGGCAACAGTTGCGCCATCCCGGTATGGCCGGTGTCCATCGCTGGGCGCGGCTGAACGACCAGCGCATCGCAAAAGCGGACAAATCGGAAAAATCCGAAGCGCCCGACACGGGCCGCGATTTCGCGACCGCCAATCCCAATCCGACGGCGGCGACCAAGATGCTCGCCCGTACCGGCAACGAGATGGATCAGGCCGTGGGTCTGAAAACACCTGTTTCCGACAAGGAAATGCAGAAGGCCGTCCCGCTCGATCGCGTAATGAATCCGCTTCACTCGCTCGATACCGCCGAAATCAAGAACCAGATGGGCGAGCCTATCGGCGACGTGCGCTCGGTCGTCATCACCGATGATGGTACGGCACGCGCGGTGCGCGCCGATGTCGGCGGCTTCCTCGGCATGAACGAGAAGACGGTCACCATTCCGGCGGACAAGCTCATGTATCTGAAGAATCGCAATCTTCTGGTCACGGACATGTCCAGGACGGAGATTTCGAAACTTTCTTCCAATGAAATCTGACCAAGCCATTGGCTGAAGCTTGCGCCCGTGGAACCTTGGAACTCTTGAGACGTTTCCGAGGCGCCGCGGGCGCAGCGTTTTTGGCCTCTGGCGCCAACCAACCAGGAGAAACCCCATGAATTGGAAAACAGTTGCCCTCGCCGGCACAGCCACGCTTGCCCTGATGACGGCGAATGCCGCATTTGCGCAGAACGGCACCACCGATACCGCGCCTGCCGCAACAACCAACACCGCCACGACCGACACCGATATGAAGGCGCCTGCCGCGACGGATACCGGTGCGGCTGCCACCGACGCCACCGCAAAACCGGCGAAGAAGCACCGCAAGCACAAGACGAAGGCCGCGATGTCGCAATCGCAGGAAGAACAGACGACCGCCGATCTGAACCGTCAGCAGGCGCAGAATCCGGGCTCGACGCCAATGGGCACCGGCGCTGGAACGAGCGGCATGTCGTCCGGTTCAAGCTCCGACATGAATACAACGGCTCCGCCTTCCTCCTCCTCTCCATCCTCGTCTTCCGATACCGAAAGCAATTCCAACAATGCGCAAAAACCCTTGATGGGCGGACAGGAGAGCACCGGCACGACGCCGGCTCCCGCCGATCACGGAAACGTCTCCAATCCTGCCGCACAGTCGGACAAGATGGGCAATGGCGATATGAACGGCCACGACATGAAGGCCGACGACATGCACAAAGACATGAAGGACAAGAAGGACGACGCCACTTCGCCGCCGCCCACCACCAATCCGATGCCCTGAGGCATCAGGCACGAAGAAAAAAAGGCCGGTTCGAAAGAACCGGCCTTTTTCATTTCATTCCTGCACGAGAGGTTTTGGCCTCGGCGGCTGCTTCTGCAGATCTATGAATTTCCTGTTCCTGCGTTTGCGTTTCGCCGGCGTGTCCTCGTTCGGTTCGGTACGATCGCTTGCTTCCACATCGCCGACTTTCGCGTCGCCGACAAAACGCTTCGGTTGTACGCCGTCCATCGCAAATCCTTTTGTCTGTCTTTTGCTCACGTCAGACAACGAATTCGGGGACGCAAAGCTTCCAATAAAATCAAGTGCCGTTCTTCTTGCCGCGGTCCGGGACGAGATCGTCCAGTTGCGACATGATTTCCTTGGCGGCATCGCCTTGTGCGGGCCTTGCGGTGCCCTGCAGCGAGTCGTTGCCGTCGAGGATGTTGATCAGCGCACGCCTTGCACGCGCCACGCGGCTTTTCACCGTGCCGACGGCGCAATGGCAGATCGCCGCCGCATCCTCGTAGGAGAAACCGCCCGCGCCCACCAGGATCAGCGCTTCGCGCTGTTCGTCGGAGAGGCAGCGCAGCGCACGCGCGGTGTCGGACAATTCCGCAGCCCAACCCTGATCTTCGCGCGAGCCGGGAATCCGTTCGGCGGATTCCTGATCCCAGGGCGCCTGACGCCAAGCCCGTCTGCGATCGGAATAGAACTGGTTGCGAAGGATGGTGAACAGCCACGCCTTCAGATTGGTGCCGGGAATGAAGGTGTCGCGGGACTGCCACGCCTTCACCAGCGTTTCCTGGGCCAGATCGTCCGCCATTTCGGGATTGCCGCACAGGGAACGCGCGAAGGCACGCAGGAAGGGGATCAGAGCCAGAAGCTCCGTCTTGAAATCATCGGGGGTCTCGGACCTCCCGGCGGTTGCGCTATGGGTTTCCGGACTCATCTTACGAAGCCTTTTTGGGCGCGGATTCGTCGATCTTCTTCAACAGATCGAGAAAATCCTGCGGGATCGATTCCTGGGCTACGTCGTCATACATGCGGCGCAATTCGCGGCCGATCGCGCGCTGGCGGGCACGGATCGCGCGGGCGTTTTCCCGGTCGGGATTGTCTTCGTTGGCCAAGTTGGCGCTCCGGTTGTCTGTCACTGTCACTTCTATTCTCCAGCTAGGCTGGTACTGGGGGCCAGGCGGGTACGCGGACCCAGCCTTCCTTTGGTTTCTCCTTGCCGAACGCCCTCCCCAGAAGAAGGTTCCTGCGGCCGGGAACTTTTTCGGCCGCCGAGACGTTCACAGGCTAGTTTTGGTAGAAAAACCCATAAAGAGGCTGGCCTCCATGAGTATGACGCAGACCCTTGCGCCCCACCTTCCCTTTCTGCGCCGCTATGCCAGGGCGCTGACCGGCTCCCAGTCCAGCGGCGACGCCTATGTGCGCGCGGCGCTCTCCGCGCTGCTGTCGGGCGAGCAGACCCTGGATTCCAAGCTCTCGCCCCGGGTGGCGCTCTACAAACTCTTCCACACCATCTGGGCGAGCGCATCGGGCCATGTCGACGAGGAGACGGCGAACGCTCCCGCGAGCGGCAGCCCGGAAAGTCGGCTGCAATCGCTGACGGCATCGAAGCGCGCGGCGCTTCTGTTGACCGCCGTGGAAGCGTTCAGCCTCGACGAGACCGCCGCCATCCTCAACGCGACGCCGGAAGAAATCGAAAGTTCGATCCTCGACGCCCAACAGACCATCGACCGCCAGCTCGCGTCGCGCGTGATGATCATCGAGGACGAGCCGATCATCGCGCTCGATCTCGAAAACCTCGTCACCGAACTGGGCCACAAGGTTGTCGCCACGGCGGCGACCCGCGACGAAGCGGTGGCCAAGGCGCATTCCGAACGGCCCGGCTTGATCCTCGCCGACATCAATCTCGGCGAAGGCGGTTCGGGCATCGACGCGGTGACCGAAATCCTCAACAGCTTCGACATCCCGGTGATCTTCATCACCGCCTATCCCGAGAAGCTGTTGACGGGAGAACGGCCGGAGCCGACCTACCTGATCGCCAAGCCTTTCCTGCCGGAAACGGTCCAGGCGACGGTTGGCCAGGCGTTGTTTTTTCACCCCGTCGCCCGAAAAGCGGCGTAAGGCCACGCATAGCCCCCTTTCCCCGGGAGGTGGGCCAAGTGTTTAATCTTTAACCACAGGATGCGATCCCTTAGGGGTCCCGGAGGATCATCATGGCCAGACGAGGCAAACGGATGAGCGGCGAAGGTCAGATCGAAGCGCGCCTTTCGGCGCTGCGCCAGGACCTGGAGGCCCTGCAGGAAGACATGCGCGGGCTTGGCGAAGGCGTGGGCGAAGCCGCCCAGGAACGCCTGAGCGAGGCCCTTCGCGCCACCGAGGCGCTGGCCGCCCAGGCACAGGACTGGGGCAACGAGAATCTCGAAACGGTGCGCGACTCCATTCGCGAACAGCCGGTGGCCGCATGCCTCGTTTCCATGGGCATCGGCGCGCTGCTGGGCGCGATTATTCTCAGGCGCTAAGAGAACCTGATGATCGCAAAAGCCGCAGCCGGCATCGTTTTGGGGCTCATCGTTGCGGCGATGATCCTTGTCGGCGTCTGCTTCGCGGGCTTCGCGATCTTCTCGGCACTTCAAACGCCGGTCGGCGTTCCGGGAGCGGCGGCACTCACGGCGCTGATCTTTTTGATCGGACCGCTGCTCTTCATCCTCATCGCCGCGCTGTTCCGGCCGAGACCGCGGGACTTGGTGGGCGACGCCTTTGTGGCGAACCTGTTCTCAGGCTTCGTGCGCGACAAGCCGCTGCTGGCCATGCTCGGCGCGGGACTGGTCGGCGCGGCGGGCATATTCCTGCGCCGGAAGCGGTGACTGCCTTTCTCCCCCGTAAAACGGGGGAGTGACCGCGAAGCGGTCGAGGGGGGGACGGTCGGCTCCATCGAGCACTCCGCCTCGCTATGCGAGGCGCCTCCCCCGTTTCACGGGGGAGGCGAGGTGAAGATATAATTCTTTGGATTTAGAGAATATACCTCGTGGAGCGTTGCGCTGCAAGAGGAAATTGGAAAAATTCCTCAAAAAGAGGAATACTTATCTAAATCTCTGGGGCAACTGGGTAATCCCGGTTTGGAACCTCGATTCACGTCCGCACGTTTTCATTCCAGACGGTTTGGAGCGGCACGATGCTTGGATATGCGCTGATTTTTCTGCTGCTGGCACTGGTTGCGGGCTATCTCGGCTTCTTCGGGCTGGCGGGGCTTGCCGCCAGTATCGCCAAGATCCTGCTGGTCGTGTTCGTTATCCTGTTGATTGTAAGCGCTTTTTCTGGAGCGGTGCGCGGCCGGCCGCCGATCTGAAGGCCGGGCGAAAAAATTTGCATGAGGGGCGGAAATTTTCGGAACGGTTTTTGGTGCGACGCATTTCCATTGCCGAGCGGACGTCCGGTTCGGTACGCCCCAGCCCCTTCGACAGCCCGCATCGGGTGTCCGCTCTCTCTACTCAGGTGACCAAAAAAGGGCGCAGCCGGAAGCTGCGCCCTTGGTTTTTGGAGTCCCACCATTCTCCTTGGAGGAGGATTTGGGGCGACGGTGCGATCAAGCCCCTCTATGGAATTTTGCCCGCTGCCGTCTTCTTCGGGTGGCGCACGCAATAGGCGGTGTAATCCTCGATCACCGCATTCCATCTTCCGCGCGAGATTTTCCCGCAATGCGCCACGGAGGCGAATTGGCGTTTGACGATATCGGGGCGGTCGCGGCGAACATCGGCGATGTAGATGAGCGGATGCTGGAACGTATCCGGCTGGGCGTCGGGCGCGGTCGTCCAGCGGAAGGGTTCATCGACCTGGATCACGGGCAGATCGGCGGGAAGATAGAACCGCAGCCATGCCGTCATCGCGTAATCGGTGGTCAGCACCGCGCTTGCGCGATGGGCGGAGACTTCGCGCACGATATCCTTCGACATGTCGGGCAAGCCGAAAGCGAGAAGACGCTGCATCGGATCCTTGCGGCCGAGCGGCACGACACCAGTCAACGCCTGCACATAGAGCACGCCGAGAAGTACGGCAGCCACCGGAATGGCGGCGCGGCGCGAGATGTGCGCCAAGCGCTCGGCCCAGCCTTTCCAATCGGTGCGGCTTGCCGCGTCGGCGGCGCAGACGGCGAGCGCGGGATAAAGGAAACTCGGCCAGTTTCCCTGCACGCGATCGTGCAGCGAATGCAAAACGAAATAGGCGATGCTGGGCCAGATCAGCGCTGGCGCAAGCATCGAGCCTTCGCGGCGCGCGAAAATTCCCATCGCCGCGAGAATGAAAATGAACGGCGTTGCCAGACCGATCTGCGCGCCCAGGAATTCGGCGAGATAGCGCAAGGTGAAATGGCCTTCGTCCAGACGGCCGAACTGGAACGCGAACGTCATCCAGTCATGGGTCTGGTTCCAGCGGAAATTGGGCCAGAACAGGATCGCGGCGACGAGCGCGCCCGCATACGGCCAGACGGTGAAGAGCCAGCGGCGCTGGCGCTTGTCGGCGAGCAGCCAGACGAGCGTGCCCGCGCCCAGAAAGAACGTCGTGTATTTCGCAAGCAGGCCGATGCCGGCGGCAATACCGGCTGCCAGCCACCACGCGCCGCGTCCCGTTTCCTCGACCTTGGCGAGCGCCCAAAGAAAAAGCGCCGCGGTCGCAACCGCCAGCGCGTCTGGCGTCGCCGCCATGGCTTCGATCGCAATCATGAGCGACAGATTGAAGAACAGGCAGGCATAGCCGCCCGCCTTCTCGTCCTTCAGCACAATTGCGCCCGCGCGCCACACAGCGACGCTGGCAACGATGGACGACAGAAGGCCGATCAGGCGCACGCCGAACGGTATTTCGCCGAACATCGCGGTGCCCGCGCGGATCGCAAAGGCAATCAACGGCGGATGATCGTAATAGCCCCAGCCGAGATGTCGCGACCACAGCCAGTAATAGGCCTCGTCGGCGGAGAGCGGCAGAAGCGCTGCGGCGACGAAACGCGCCAGAACCAGAACGATGACGGACAGAAGGACGATGCGTCCGCGTATCTTCATCGCGTGCGCCACACGAACAGGCTGGACATCGAGTAATTCCAGAACACGCTCATCACCGCGCCGGCCGCGCCTGCAACCCACCAGATGGGCTCGTTCGAGTAAAGCCAGGCCGCAAAGCCCACGGTGGCGAACGCGCCGATGCCGCCGATGATGCAGAACAGCGAAAAGCCCGCGAGCGCGGAGACGCCTTTCAATTGGCGGTCGCGATAGGTGAAGGCGTTGTTGAAGAAGAAATTGCTCGTCATCGCGACGAAGGTGGCAACCGCCTGGGCGCGGGTGAAGGACATGGCGAACCCGAGCGCGATCTTCAGTGCGATCAGATGCACGAGCAGGCCGCTGGTGCCGACGAGCGCGAAGAAGATGAAGCGCGGTTCCAGCGTGCCGCCGCTTGCCTTGGCGAGCAGCAACCCCAGGAATTCCATGCCCACTTGCGCGTTGAACTTGCTTTCGCCTTCCTGCCGCGTACCGAAGGAATAGGCTTCTTCGGCGACGCGCAGATGGCTTGCCGCCGTCACGATGTCGAGCAGGATCTTGAAACCCACGGGGGCGAGCTTGTCCGCGATCTCGTCGAAACGGTCGCGGCGCATGGCGAAGAAGCCGCTCATCGGATCGCTGACCGGCGTGCCCAGCGTGACGCGGGTGAGCGAGGTTGCAAAACGGCTGATGAAACCGCGCCCCTCATCGAAGGACGACGCGCTGCCGCCCGCGACATAGCGCGAGCCGACCACGAGATCGGCTTCGCCGCTTTCCAGCCGCGCGAGCATTTTTGGCAGGACGGTTTCGTCGTGCTGCAGGTCGGCGTCCATCACGGCGACGAAAGGGGCGCTCGAAGAGAGAATGCCCTCGATGCAGGCCCCCGCCAGGCCCCGGCGGCCCACCCGCTTCAGGCAGCGCACGCGCGTATCGACCTGCGCAATAGCCTTGGCGACGTCGGCGGTGCCGTCCGGCGAATCGTCGTCGACGAAAATCGCTTCCCAGCCGATTCCCGCCAGCGCCCGGTCCAGCCGGGCGACGATCTCGGCCACATTCCCCCGCTCCTTGTAGGTCGGCAGCACAACCGAGAGCTGCAGGCCTGCGCCCTGCGCCAAGGCGTGGTCCTGCCGGGCGTCGATTTCGATGTTCAAGGATATTCCATCCTGGAGCGTTCCATCCTGCGGCAGAGACCCTTTACCCTTTCGGCCACTTATCCCCCAACCGGAAATTTCCGGGAACCCCTGGAGCCTTGCGGCGTTTTGGGACGGTCAGGGGCTTTATGAGGCTGCAGTCTGCCAACAAGGCCAGGGGCAAAGGATTTTTCGCCGGTCATGAGTTTGTCGGAAAACGTCACGCCGTTCGTCGCGGCGCCAAAGGATGCGGATTTGGCTTTTCTCGAGGGTGGAGGAGAGATGGGGGGCCGTATCCGGGGGCATGACTGGAGCAAGACAGAGCTCGGTCCGCCCTCCGCCTGGCCCCGCAGCCTGAAGACCTGCGTGCGGATCATGCTGACCTCTCGCCAGCCGATGTTCGTCTGGTGGGGCGAGGAGATGATCAATCTCTACAATGACGCCTACAAGGACATCGTTGGCGGCAAGCATCCCCAAGCGTTGGGCATGCCCGCCTCCGAAGTGTGGCGCGAGATCTGGGACGAGGCGGGACCGCGCGCACGTTCGGCACTGCATCGCGCGGAAGGCACATATGACGAGGCGTTGCAGCTCATCATGGAGCGCAACGGCTACAAGGAAGAGACCTACTACACCTTCTCCTACAGCCCGGTGCCGAACGACGACGGCACGACGGGCGGCATCCTTTGCGCCAATACCGACGAGACGCAGCGCATCATCGGCGAGCGCAGGCTCTCGCTGCTGCGCGATCTGGCGTCGGGAACGTGGGACGCCAACACCGTGGAGGAGGCTTATGCGCTGAGCGCGCAATGCCTTGCCGCCAATCCGCGAGACATTCCGTTTGCGCTGATCTATGCGCTGGACGAAGACAAGCGCACGGCGGTGCTGGCGGGACGTTGCGGCATCGAGGCTTCGCACAACGCGGCGCCGGAAACGATTTCACTGGATAGCGACGTGTCGTGGCCGATCGCGCAATGCGTCAAGCATGGCGTGCCCGTTTTGCTGCGCGATCTGGAGGCGCGGTTCGGAGAATTGCCGCGCGGCGCATGGGATACGCAGCCGGCGCAGGCCGTAATCCTTCCCATCGCGGCGCAAGCCCATGGCGGCGCCGCCGGCGTGCTGATCGCGGGCTGCAATCCCTACCGGCCTTATGACGATTCCTGTCAGGGCTTTCATTCGCTGGTGACCGCACAGATCGCGGCGGCGGTGGGCAACACCCATATCTACGAGCAGGAAGTAAAGCGCGGACAGGCGCTTTCCGAGCTCGACAGGGCGCGCAGCGAATTCTCCGAAGCGTTGCGCGACCACGCCGCGATCCTCGAAACGCTGAACCGCGTGGGACAATCGCTGGCAAGCGATCTCGACCTCGAACATGTGGTGCAGTTCGCGACCGACGCGGCGACCAAGCTTTCGGGCGCGGAGTTCGGTGCGTTCTTCTACAACGTGACCGACCCGAAGGATCAATCCTATACGCTCTATTCGCTGTCGGGCGCGCAGCGCGAGGCGTTCTCCAAATTTCCGATGCCGCGCAACTCGGAGATCTTCGATCCGACGTTCAAGGGATTGTGCGCGATCCGCAGCGACGACATCACCAAGGATCCGCGTTACGGCAAGAACACACCCTATCACGGCATGCCAAAAGGGCATCTGCCCGTCGTGAGCTATCTGGCGGTGCCGGTGATCGCGCGGTCCGGCGAGGTGATCGGCGGCATGTTCTTCGGCCACAAGCGGGCCGGCGTGTTCACGGAACGTGCGGAGAAACTTGTTTCGGGAATCGCCTCGCAGGCGGCCGTCGCCATCGACAATGCGCGCCTCTTCCAATCGGCGAAGAACGAATTGGCGCGGCGCCACGAGATCGAGGCGCACCAGAAGCTTCTGCTCGACGAACTCAATCACCGGGTGAAGAACACGCTGGCCACCGTGCAGGCCATCGCGCTGCAGACCTTGCGCGGCGAGGATACCACCCATCGCGACACCTTCATCGCGCGGCTGTTCGCGCTCTCCGGCCAGCACGATCTTCTGACGGAGGACAATTGGGAAGGTGCGGGCTTGCGCGACGTCGTGTGGCGCGCGCTGAAACCCTATGAGGAACAACAGGGATCGCGCTGCAAGGTGGAAGGGACCGATATCCGCCTTCAACCCAAGCGTGCGTTGGCGCTCGGGCTGGCCTTCCACGAGCTTGCTACCAATGCCGCCAAGCACGGGGCGCTATCGACGGGAACCGGCGAAGTTAAGGTTTCCTGGGACATCGATTCCGATCACGATCGCTTGAAACTTCGCTGGCAGGAAACCGGCGGCCCGCAGGTTTCGCCCCCGGAACGCAGGGGTTTCGGTTTGCGGCTGATCGAGCGGGGACTTTCCCACGAACTGTCGGCGCAGGTGCGTCTCCGATTCCCGCCGCAGGGCGTTATATGTGAATGGGAAATGTCGCTGCACAAACCGTAGGAACCCGAACTACGGGCTTTCGAGATCAACACATGTCACTGAGACGTGTTCTTGTGGTCGAGGACGAGATGGTGGTCGCCATGCTCGTCGAGGACATGATCGCCGACCTCGGCTACGAGGTCGCCGGCGTCGTGTCGCGCGTGGACGACGCGATGGCGCTGGTCGATACTGACGGTTTCGATGTGGCGGTGCTGGATGTTCACCTGAACGGGCGGCTGATCTTTCCGTTCGCCGACGCGCTGGCCGAACGCCATATCCCGTTTCTGTTCGCAACCGGCTATGGGGAACGCGGAATCCCGCGCGAACATTCGAACTGCCCCGTGATCCAGAAGCCGTTCCGCGCCGAAGACTTGAAGCGCGCGCTCGCCCGGCTTGAAACGGCTTAGATCAATAGAAGAACGCGAGATAAAGGAAGAAGCCCGCGATCACCGCGAGCAGCAGGCTCACGCCCAGCACGTAACGCATATGCCCGAACGCTATGCCCTGCTTGGCTTGCCTTTCAGGCATCTCATGTCTTGTCGTGTCGTGTCTTTGCATGGCGGTGGCCATTGGCCTTCTCCTATCTCTTGTCTGACGTGGTTTCGATGCCTGCCAGTTTCTGCTCGATCTCCTTTCGCGCGTCCGCCGCTTGCCGGAGTTCCTCCGAACCTGCGTCGGCCATGCCTTCCCACGCTTCCAATATTTCGAGGCGTTCCGCATCGCTGAACCGCCGGTCGCGGATGACGTCCGTCGGCGCGCGGTAGAATCGCTGCGGGTTCAGCTTCATGTCCTCCACCAGTTTGCGCTTCGACATGAAGGCCCCGTTCTCGAACATTCTCATGGTGAGAACGTCCGCCGCGTGTGAGTGTTCCGGCCGTACCTGTCAGCGGGATTTGCGCCGCTTGCGGGTCGCGGCCGCCTTTTTCGCGGAGCGCGACCTCGCCGCCGCAGGCCGCGCGGCCGAGGCGCGGCCGCCTTTGCGGCCACCCCTGCGGGACGGGGCTTTGTTCGTCTTCGTCCCGCGGCCGGAACCACTTTTCTTGCCGCCATGGGTTTCGGCATTCACCGTGGCCCAGGCGCGGCGTTCGGCTTCTTTCTCGGAAACGCCGCGGTCTTCGTAACCTTCCTCGATCTGACGCGCCTGACGCTTTTGCTTGCCGGTGTAGCTCGACTTGTCGCCGCGGGGCATCTGGCCCTCCTGCTCGAATTTTCGTTTCGAGAACGCACCCCACAGGGTCGAGGTTCCGGCCCCGGCCCGTTCCTGACGAAAGTTTATTTCCCCATTTTAACTATTGAGGCTGGTTGGGCTTGGAAAGAATTTGCTAACCATATAATCGCGAGTTGAGGAGTGAGGGGGCTTACCCGTGATTTATCTCGTGGATCGCAGGAACCGGAACGCATTCGCCGAACAGCTTGAAGAAATGTACCGGCAGCGCCATCAGGTTTATGTCGAGAAGCGCGGCTGGAAGGCGCTGGCGCGTCCCGACAAGCGTGAGATCGACCAGTTCGACAACGAAGACGCCGTCTATCTGATGAAGATCGACGATAGCGGTCATGTCTTGGGCGCCGTGCGCCTGATCGACACCACCAAGCCGCATCTGATGCGCGACGTGTTTCGCCACGTCGTCACCTTGGGCGATATTCCCAACGATCCGCGCGTCTATGAGATGACGCGCTGCTATGTGACCGATTCCATCGGCGACAAGGCAACAAAGGCCCAGGCCGCGGGTGAAATCATGGCGGCAATGGAAGAATACGGCCTCGCGCGCGGGCTTACCGATTACAGCGTCGTCTCCGATCTCTATTTCGTGCCGTTCATGACGATCATCGGCGAAGGCGTGAAGCGCTTGGGCGAGCCTTACGACTATGGCGAAGGCACCTGCATCGCGATGACGTTTCCGGTCAACGAGCGGGGTTTGCGCATCTGCCGCAAGGCGCGCGGCCTCGATGACAGCGGGGTTCTGGTCTATTCCGACACCCCGCCGCCGCATGCGGTGATCGACAAGGCGCGCATCGCGATCGCGGCCTGAAAGCCAGTCCCGCATTGGGACGGCGGGCGTCAATCCGACCTTTCGTTCACCTTGCGCTAACCAATTAATCCCGCTCTGACACAGGCCGCGGGGCCTTTGGTGGCGCGCCTCCTGCAATCCTGAATCCGAAGGACTGTCGGAAGGCGAAAGTGGCTGTTTACCGGAACATGGCCGCAGGCACGCTGGGGCGCGAACGCCGCCGCGCGGCGCGCAGCCATGGCTTCTCTGGAAACCCCGCGCCGGGCGGTTTTCACGTCGACGCGGGCACGGCCCTGTTCCTCACCATGCTGGAAGCGTTTGCGATCTCGGTTTCCAGCGTGGCGGCGGGTGTCGGCTATTCCTATCTGGCGCTCGATTACGCGGGCGACGCCAAACAGTTCTTCGGCAACGGCATTCTTGTGGCGGCGCTTTTCTGCGGCGCGATGCGGGCGCGCGATGCCCATCGCGGCGGGCGCGTGCTTCGCGAGGGCGAAGCGTTGCGCGATCTCTTCACGGTGTGGTTCGCGGTTTTCTCGTTCGTGGGCTTCGTGTGGTTTTTCCTGAAGCTCGATCCGACTTTGTCGCGCGGTGCATTCCTGAGTTTCTTCGGGTTGGGTTTTGTTGCCGTGGGGGTTGCACGCGCGCAAGCGCCGAAGCTTGTCGCGGCCTGGTATCACCCGCGCCGGTTCGCGGGCCACAATGTCGTTCTGGTGGGCGATCATTCGGCCATCGGCAGGCTGGCTACGGAATTCCACTTCACCGGATGCGAGAGGCCGGTCACCGTCGGCGTGACCGCCGGCGGCGCACCGGCCGAATGGGCGCTGACGCTTTCGAACGCGCTGCGCGAAATCCGCGCGCGGACGCGCGAGGCGGGGCACGGGCAGATCTGCGTGGCGGCGGACGGATTTCCGCCTGCGCGTCTGGCCGAATTGATGGGCGCGCTGCAATCCATTCCGCACGCCATCCGCCTGGTGCCGGAGGCGAGCATCGAACGCTATCTGCACCTGCCGACGCGCAACCTCGGACGCTTGCGTGCCATTGAGATTCAGCGCGCGCCGCTCAGTCCGGTACAGCGCGCGTTGAAGCGCGTGATCGATCTTGGCATCGCCATTCCCTGCCTGTTCCTTGCCGCGCCGACGATGTTGCTGATCGTGCTGGCCGTGCGGATCGATTCCAGGGGGCCGATCTTCTTTCGCCAGCGCCGCCTCGGTTATCGCGGCAAGCCGTTCACGATCCTGAAATTCCGCACCATGCATGTATGGGAAGACGGCGACGACATCGCGCAAGCCAGGAAAGGCGATGCGCGCCTCACGCGGCTGGGGCACATCCTGCGTCCTGCGAGCCTCGACGAGCTGCCGCAGCTTTTCAACGTCATCAAAGGCGAGATGTCGCTGGTGGGACCGCGTCCGCATGCGGTGGCCCACGATCATTTCTTTGCATCGCTGATCGACAATTACGAATTGCGCCAGCATGTGATGCCCGGCGTCACCGGGTGGGCGCAGGTGCACGGGCTGCGCGGCGAAACCGCGACCACCGAGATGATGAAGAGGCGAGTGGAATTCGACCTTTGGTACGCGCGGAACGCGAGCCTTTCGCTCGATCTCGCGATTCTCGCGCGCACCGCGGTCGAGGTTTTCCGGGGGCGCAACGCCTACTGACATGACGCGCACATCCGATCATCCCCGTGTCCGCGTCGGCGGCGTCAAGACGGCGCGGCTGTCGAGAAAAGACCTGTTGGCGCAGATGGTGGCCGATTGCGCCAATGCGCGCATCGACGCCAGGCACGTTCCCAAGCTCGTCTTCACCGCCAACGGACAAACGGTGGCCCTGGCGGCGACGGATCGCAGCTTTCGCGAGGCGCTGGACGAAGCCGACATCGTGCACGCCGACGGCCAGCCCATCGTGGTCGCCTCGCGCTGGCTGACCGGCACACCGATCCCCGAACGCAGCGCCACCACCGATTTCATCCATGATGCGGCGCAGGCAGCGGAGCATCACGGCTTGCGCTTCTATCTTCTGGGTGGAACCGAGGAGGTGAACGCGGGCTGCGCGGAGATTCTGCAACGCCGTTATCCGCGATTGGCGATCGCCGGGCGGCGCAACGGCTATTTCGCACGCAGCGACGAAGCGGCGATCTGCGACGAGATCGAACGATCCGGAGCGGATATCGTGTGGATCGGGCTGGGCGTGCCGTTCGAGCAGGAGTTCTGCAGGCGCAACCGCGACCGGCTTTCGGCGGGTTGGCTTGTCACCAGTGGCGGGTGTTTCAATTTCGTCACGGGCGATTATGCGCGCGCACCCGTCTGGATGCAGAATTCGAGTCTGGAATGGCTGCACCGGCTTTGGCGCGAGCCGCGCCGTTTGTGGCGGCGCTACCTGCTGACCAATCCGCTGGCGGCGCTTCTTCTGCTGGTCTGGACGTCTTCGCTGCGGGAGGCGCGGGAATGAACGCAGCCCTCTCCGCCCTTCCCTCTCGCGTGCCGGGTTGGCGCATTGTGCTTCGCTATGCGCTCTCCACCGGCGGGCCAGTGAGCGTTTCCGCGGCGCATTTCCTGGTTTCGCTTCTGGTCCTGCACGCGCTGCCCTCGAAAGATTTCGGCGTCTTTGCGTTTGTGCTGGTGGTGGTGCCGCTGTGCCTGAGCGCATCCGGGGCGCTGTTGAACGTGTCGCTTCCGCACGCGGCGGCGCGCCAATCGCGCGATGTGGACGTGTTCGTCAAGGCCAATCTCGTGTTTTGCGCTTTGGCTGCAGTTCTTTGTGGGGCACTCGTCTTTTCCGGCGACGCCGATGTGGGCGTCGCCGCCCTTTTCGGATTGTATGGCGCCGCCATGTGCCTGCGCTGGTTTGCGCGCGCGCTGAGCTACGCGAACGACAATCCGGGGCGCGTGGCGGTTTCGGATTTCTGTTACAGCTTTCTTCTGATCGCTACGTTTGCCGCGCTGTGGAGTTTCGGCAATCTCACCATTGCGCACGCGGCGTTTGCACTGGCTGCAAGCGCCGTGACCTCTATCGGCTGCTTTGACGCCACCTATCTCAAACGGCAGTTCGTCGCCGTCCGGCAGACGCCGTTCAAAAGCTATCTGGCGACATGGCAGGGGGTGACGCGGTGGTCGCTGCTGGGTGTGGTGCTGACGGAAGCAACCGCGAGCGCGCATGCCTATCTGGTGACGTTCGTTGCGGGCGCGCAATCCTTCGCGCTGCTGGCGGTGGGGGCGCTGTTCATGCGGCCGGTTTCGTTGTGCCTGTCCGCGCTTTCGGATGTGGAGCGGCCGTTCATGGCGCAGAGCATCGCACGCGGCGAACCAGCGAAAGCCGAGCGTTGCATGCGCGAATTCCGCGCGATGGGCGCCATCGTCTGGGCGGGCACGGGCCTGCTGTGCGCGGGGTTGCTCGCGTGGTTTCCGGCGATTGTGCTCAAGCAGAACTATCGTCTGGGCGACGTTGCGCTGGTCGTCGCGTTGTGGTCGGCGATCATGGCGGTGCGGCTGGTTCGAACGCCGGATTCCGTTTTGCTGCAGGCGGCAGGCGAGTTCCGGGCGCTGGCGCGGACCACCTATCTGTCGAGCGCTGTTTCCGTTCTGTTGACGTTTGCATTGCTGCTTGGGTTCGGGCCGATCGTTTCGCTTTTTGGCATTCTCGCGGGCGATACCGTGATGGCCGCGCAAATCCGTCTTGCGGCTCGCAGGTGGAGGCGCGGCCATGGCTGAGGTTGCCGTCGCCATTCCCACCTTCCGGCGCGTGAAGGGACTTGAGCGTTTGCTCAACGCTCTCGCGGCACTTGAGACGAAAGCGAAGGTTCACATCGTCGTCGCGGACAACGATGCGGAGCGGCACGAAGGTTTCGATCTCTGCCGCACCTTGCGCGCGCGGGGGTATCGCTGGCGGATCGACGCGGTAATCGTTCCCGAACGCGGGATCGCGCAGGCGCGCAACGCGGCGGTGATGCGGGCGCTTTCCACCGATGCGCATTTCATCGCGATGCTCGACGACGACGAATGGCCGGAGCCCGGCTGGCTCGATGCATTTCTGGCCGCCCAGCGCGTCACGGGCGCCGATGCGTTGCACGGACAGGTGACGCGCGTGTTCGAACGTGCGCCTGCGGCATGGTCGCTGGCGTGCGCGGGGATCGCGCCGTTTGCGCGCGCCACGGGCGCCATCGACATGATCGAGAGCAGCAGCAACGTGCTGATGACACGCGGCTGCGTGGCCGCACTTGCCGAACCCTGGTTCGATCCGGCGTTCGCGCTGACCGGCGGCGAGGATCGCGATTTCTTCACGCGGTTGAAGCGGGAGGGTGCCAGATTCGCCTGGGCGGGCGAGGCGGTTGCCAATGCGTTCGTTCCCGCGTCTCGGCTGACCCTGGGCTGGATCGTCAGGCGCGCCTATCGCGTGGGCAATTCGGACATGCGGGTGTTCCTGAAATACGGGCCCGCGCCGCTCGCGCGCCTTCGCGAAGTGGCGAAGATCCTTGGCGCTGCCTTGTGCTTCGCGCCCATCCTCGCCATCTTTTCTGCGTTTCCGAATCGGCGCGCGCAGGCGTTGTGCAAGCTGAGCCGCGCCGCAGGAAAAACCGCCGCGCTGTTCGGCCGGCACTACAACGAGTATGCCGTGATTCATGGCGAATGATGGTTCGGCTTTCGGCGTAAGTCTCCCCGAGTGGAGGACACGCTTCTCGCTAGGCGATTTTGGATTTCTCGCCCTTCTTCTGCTTGTGTTCGTGGGGCTGAAGCCGTTCGCGCTGCGCGATGCGGAAGCGCTCCTGCACGGCGCGGACGAAACCGGCGTCGGAAATCTTGCGCGGCAACTGAGCTATCTCGCGGTGTTTGCGGTGATCGGCTTTGCGGCTGCGCGCGAGAATGGATGGCGGATTATACGCGCGGTTCCTGTTTCGATGCTGCTGTTGCTCGCATGGTGCGTTGCGAGCGTTGCGTGGACGGCTGAGCCTTACGTCACGCTGAGACGCGCTGCGCTGGAACTCATCGTTGTCGCAGCGATATTCATGAGCGTGGAGTCGCTTGGGCCCTCACGCAGCCTGGAATGGATGCGCTGGGTGCTGGCGGGCGTGTTGATCGTCAACTGGATTGCGATTGCGTTCGTGCCGCAGGCGATTCACCTGACCGGCGAAGCCGATCCCGGACTGGTGGGCAACTGGCGCGGGCTATACTTCCACAAGAACATCGCGGGCGCGGTTTCGGCAATTTCGGTGCTGGTGTTCTTCTTTTCGTTTCTCGATACGCGGCGCTGGTGGGATGCCGCGTTGTTTGCGGGTGCGGCCGTTTTCACAGTGATGACGCATTCCAAAACCTCTATCGCATTGCTGCCGGCCGCGATTGCTGCAGGCATCCTCTATCGCTTCGCGTGGCGGCGCGCCCTCGACCGGCAGATCGCGCTGGTGGCGTTTGCGCTTGGCGCGTTCGTCGTCGTGGTGGCAATGATTTCCGAATGGAACACGATAACCAGCCTTCTCGCCGAGCCGGGCGAACTGACGGGGCGCGCGGAGATCTGGCGGGCGGAACTTGCCTATATCGCCGATCACCTGTTGCTGGGTTCGGGCTTCGGGTCGTTTGCCGATACTGGCGCCGGATCGCCCCTGCGGCACTACATCGGCAGCGCCTGGATCGCGAACATTTCGCATGGCCACAGCGGTTATCTGCAACTTCTCGTCACTATCGGCGGGATCGGGTTCGTGCTGGCGATGGCGGCGCTGATCGTCTGGCCGGCGTTGATCTTTTTGAAAGCCGATGAGGATAGGCTTGCGCTCAAGAGCCTGCCGTTCGCGATCTTCGTGTTCGTCGTCTTCCACAACGTGCTGGAATCCGACTGGCTGGAAGGCGACGGCGCGGCCTGGGTTTTGTTCCTGCTGGTGCTGGCCATGCTGAAGAACTTCCGGGAGGCAACGCCATGAGCCCGACATTCTCCGTCGTCGTTCCGGTTTACAATCGCGCGCATCTTCTGGAACGCGCGCTGTCGTCGGTGCTGGATCAGAGCTTGCAAGATTTCGAGATCGTGGTGGTGGATGACGGCTCGCGCGACGATCCGCAGAGCGTGGTCGAGGCGATCGGCGATTCCCGAATCCGTTTCGTGCGGCAGGAGAACCGGGGCGGCGGGGCCGCACGCAACGCAGGGATAGATATGGCGCGCGGGCGCTACATCGCGTTCCTCGATTCCGACGACCGGTTCCTGCCGCATCACCTCATTACCATGAAGGCGATGCTCGACCGCGCGCCCGGCGTCGCGGCCTATGCGCGGATGTCGGTGGATCGCGGCAACGGCAACACGATGTTGCGGCCGCCGCGCGGCATAGGGCGCGACGAGCATATGGCGGATTATCTGTTGCGCGAACGCGGCTTCGTGCCGACCATCACGCTCGCGGTGGACGCAGCGACGGCCAGGCGCGTGCGCTATGACCCTCGCCTGCCCTTCGGACAGGATACCGATTTCGCGATCAGACTTTATCTCGCGGGCTGCCGCTTCGTGATGGCGGAAGAACCCGGCGCAATCTGCGAGGATGTGGCCGATCCCACGCGGGTTTCGCAGGGGCGCAAGGGCGCGCGGCTGATGGGGTGGCTCGACGAGATGCGGCCGCAAATCCCTTCTCGCGCCTATCACGGTTGCCGCGGCTGGACGATCGCGAAGGGCCTTGCGCCGACATCGCCCTTGCGCGCCTTCGCGCTCTATCTGAACGCGGTGTTGCGCGGCTGCTACCCGCCGAAACTCGCTGCCGTGGTGTTCATCCAAGTGTTCGTGCCCGACACGCTGTACCGGCGCATGGCCGATCGCGTGATCGCGCTGACCGAGAGAAAAGCTACGCCGGCTTGAATGCGCGTCCGTCGATGACGGCTTCGCGCGGTACCCGCTTGAGCCTGCGCTTCAGATGACGCGCCAGAAGCGGCGAGGCGTATTGTGCCCCCACCATGAAACGCATCAGCGGGCCGAAGCTGTTGGCGGCCGCCGGTCCCACGACATAGAGGCCGCGCACAGAGGTTTCGAAGCGCGAGGAAAGAACCGGCGTGTTCTCGACCTGTTTGATCTCGCGCAGCAGGCGCAGGCCGAGGAACGACAGACGGCTCATGTCCGGCTTGTAGCCGGTCGCGGCGATCACATAATCGCAGACGATTTCGCGTTCCTCGCCCCGGCGCGAGACGATCAGCCCCACGCGGTGGCCGCGCATCGTGGCGCCAACCACTTCTGCGTTGCGCAAAACCGGCACGCGGCCTTCGATCCTGGGGCGCATGAACCATCCCGGCGCGGGGCCGAGGTGGCGTTTGGCGATGCGCAGACGCAGACTCTCCGGCAGAAGGCGGAAAAGCTGCGGAAACTCCGCGCAGAAGAACGAGCGCCAGCCGGGGCCGATGCCGGAAGGGGGGCGCGTGAGCCAGGACAACGGTCCACGCTCGGTGGGCGGCGTGTGCCATTTGATGGTCTTGTCGCGGGCCACGATGCGCACCGACGCGCCGCAATCGTGCAGATGCGCGGCCACGTCGATGGCGGAGGCGCCACCGCCGATCACCGCGACCTGCCGGCGATAGAACGCCTTTCCATTCTGGAAATGGAAGCTGTGGCAGCGCACGTCGCGCGGAAGATGCATCAGATCCTTCGGCATGTCGGCGAAATGCGAGATGCCGACGGCGAGCACGACATGACGGGCGACGAGCTTTTCGCTGTTGCTCAGCGTCAGGAAGAACAGATCGTCCTTGCGTTCGAGCACGCACACGTCTTTGGCTTCCACATTCGGCACGAAGCGCCACTGGAAGTCTTCGGCATAGGCGTTGAAGACGTCGAGCGGAACCGGAAGATCGGTGTCGTGATAGGGGATGTCGCGCTGTTCGCAATAGGCCTTGAGCGTGCTGTCGGCTGCGGGCGCGCAAAGGCTGGAGGCAAAACCGTCCGACTTCAGCTTCATGCCTTCGGGCATGTGCTCGCGCCATGTGTCGAGCGGCTTGCCGAAAATGCGGAAGGAAAGCCCGGCCGCGCGCAAATGCGCCGCCAGCGAAAGGCCGTAAGGCCCTGCCCCTATGATGGCCACGTCTGTGATGTTCGGCATGGACGCAACTTCCCGACTGTTCCAAAACGGGACGTCTGCGGCCGGTTTCGGGCCTGACCCGCCTTGCTTAAGCTGGATGGTCCAAAAGCCGTGCCAAGGTTTCACCATTGGTTGACGCCGGTTGCCTAGGCTTGGCGGCATGGCGAAGGTGCTGCTCTCCACGACCATGCTATGGCCCGCGCCCGCGCGGCTGGCGGGCGCGTTCGCGGCCTGCGGCGCCACGGTCGAGGCGCTGGCGCCGCGGCGTCATCCGGTGGGCGAAAGCAAATCGCTTGCGAAACTCCATCCCTATCGACCGTTGCAGGCGATTTCCGGATTGCGAAGCGCGTTGGAAGCCGCGCGACCAGATCTGGTGATCCCTTGCGACGACCGCGCGGTTCGCCATCTGGTGGCGCTGGCCGACGAGGAGGAGGGTTTCGCCGATCTCGTCGCGCGGTCCATCGGGCGGCTTGCCGGTTACAGCATGCTGCTTTCGCGCAGCGCCTTCCTGCAGGAGGCGAGCGGACTGGGCATCGAGATTCCGCCGATCAGGGAAGTCGCGACTGAAGCCGATCTCAAATCGGCGCTGCACGACATAGGACTTCCCGCCGCCCTCAAGACCGATGGAAGCTGGGGCGGCGAAGGCGTTAGCCTTGTCCATACCTATGACGAAGCGTTGGCCGCGTTCCGGCATCTGGCGCTGGCGCCGTCGCGGCTGAGGAGCCTTGCGCGCGCGGCCAGGCGGCAGGATGCGCATTTCCTGCTCGATGCCGTCGAGCCCAAGGATTATGCGATCAGCGTGCAGCGTTTCGTGAAGGGCGTGCCCGCCACCTGTTCCTTCGCGGCGTGGGACGGGCATGTGACGGCGAGCCTGCACATGGATGTGCTGGAAACCCGTGAGCCGCGAGGACCAGCCACCGTTCTCAACCGCGTGTTCTCGCCCCAGATGGATGAAGCGGCGCGCGCCATCGCCAGGCAGTTCGGGCTTTGCGGATTCCACGGCCTCGATTTCATCCGCGATGCCTCGGGCAAACTGTTTCTCATCGAGATCAATCCGCGCGCCACCCAGATCTGCCATCTGGCGCTGGGCGAAGGGCGCGACCTTCCGGCCGCGCTACTCGCGGCGTTCGAAGGCCGCACGGCCACGCCGCGCCCCGTCGTGACGGATGCCAGCGTCATCGCGCTCTTTCCGCAAAGCGTGGGCCAGGGCACGCATCACGCGGGCGCCTATCACGACCTTCCGGCAGACGATCCCGCCCTGCTGCACGCGCTGTCGGCGCAGAAAGATATTCACAGCCGTGAATCGCTTGCCGCCTTGCAAAACGGCTGACAAATCACGTCCTACTGGTGTTGGAGCGATTCGCTTAAAGGGGCCGCTCCAGAGGGTGATTGGGCGTGAAGGTTTCGTCATATGCGATCGCCGCGTTCCTTGCGGCATGGCCCGGCCTCGTCATGGCAGACGAGATGGGCGTGATGGAACGCGCCCGGCCCGATTACGACGCGAAGGGATTGCCGTTGGGCGGTTTCCGGCTTTATCCCACACTCGATCTGGGCGTGACCGGCGACACCAATATCTATCGCACCGACAACAACGAAGCGGGCGATGCCTATTTCACCATCGCGCCCAATCTCGACCTGCGCTCCGACTGGAACAACAACCTGGTGGAAGTGACGGCGGCGGTCGCCCATTACCGCTACGCCGAGAACGACCGCGAAAGCCATACGGACTGGAATGTCGGGGGGCATGGGCGGCTCGACATCCTGCGCGGCACTACCGCGGACGGCGAAGTGGACTACGTCTCCACGCACGAACAGCGCTGGTCGCCCGACGAGCCCAATTCGGCCGCCGAGCCCACGCATTATTCCGACGTGCATGCGGAGGGCGCGTTCACGCATGACGCGGGACAGCTCGCCTTCACTCTGGGCGGCACGTTCGACCGTTTCGACTACGATGCGACGCCCTTGATCGGCGGCGGCGTGCTCAACAACAACGATCGCGACGCGAAGAAATATGCGCTTCGCGGGCGTGTTTCGCTGGAGCTTTCGGACGGCTATTCGTTCTTCGTACGCGGCACCTACAACGCCCGCGCCTTCGACCTGCAACGCGACCGCAACGGATACAACCGCGGCTCGCACGGCTATTCACTCGATGGCGGCGCGGAATTCCGGCTGACCGATCTTTTGCGCGGCGAGGCCTATCTCGGTTATGCCGAGCAAACCTTCCACGCGCCGCTGCCGAACGTGAACGGGATCGATTTCGGCGCGAAGCTCACCTGGTATCCCGACGCGCTCTATACCGTTCACCTGACCGCCGAGCGGCGCTTCACCGACACCACCATCCTTGGCGCATCGGTGAGCGACGACCGCGTGGTGAATCTGGGCGTGGATTACGAACTGATGCGCGACCTGATCCTGCAGGGCGGCGTCAGCTACACCTCCAGCCGGTTCGCGGGCGCGCTGCGCAACGATACGGTATGGGGGGCGTCGCTGACGGGCGAATACCTCATCAACGAGAACATGCGGGCGACGCTCGGCTATGATTTCAGCAACCGCGCCTCGTCCGTTCCCGGCCAGGATTTCCGCGACCACACGATCCATGCCGGGATCAAGCTCGCCCTCTAGTTGGCGCGGCAAGAATTCGTTAACCATTCTTAAGCAGCTTCGGGGTTAAACCCTCCGTAGCCGGAACAAATTATGCTTGGGCCCGTACGGATGAGCGATCTAGTGGCGCAATGACGGGCAAATCCCAGAGTCCCGCGTTCGGACAGCCGTTCGGCTTTGCCGAAATGGTGCGAACCGTTAAGGCGCGCCGGACCGTGTTCCTGCGGGCGGCGGCGGGCGCGTTCATCTTAACCGTGCTTGTGCTGCTGCTTCTGCCCACACGCTATTCGGCGTCGGCGGTGGTGATGCTGGAGCCCCGCAAGAACAATGTCACGGACGCATCCGCCGTGCTGTCGCAGACGCCGACCGATCCGGCCTCGCTGCAGAACCAGATACAGATCCTGATGTCGCGCGACCTTGCGGGCAAGGTGATCGACAAGCTGAAACTTGCCGACGACCCGGAGTTCCGCGCGTCCGGCGGATTGTTCGGCAACGCCGATCCCAGGCGCGCACGCGATGGGGCAATCGACAATTTTCTCAAACGGCTTTCGGTGGACACGATGGGGCTTTCGACCACGCTCGATGTCAGCTTCGCATCGCGCGACGCGGAAAAGGCCGCGCGCATCGCCAATGCGGTGGCGCAGGCCTATGTCGCAGACCAGGCGAACGCGAAATACGAAGCCACCGCGCGCACGACGCAATGGCTGATCGACCGGATTCAAAGGTTGTCGGTGCAGGTGCAGGCATCGGAAGAAGCGGTGCAGCGCTACAGGGCCGAGCACAATCTCAACGATACGGCGGAAGGAAATTCGCTGATCGACCAGCAGATGGGCGCGATCAGCACCCAGCTTGTCGTGGCGCGCGCCGATCTTGCGCAGAAACAGGCGGCCTATGCGCGCGTCTCACAGCTTGTGAAGTCGGGGCGGGCAGCGGATCTTTCGCAGGCCGTGGCCTCGCCGGTCATCGCGCAGTTGCGCGCGCAGGAGAGCGATCTCATCCAGCAGGAAGCCGAACTCGCCACACGCTACGGCCCGATGCACCCCAAGATGGCCGAGATCGAATCCCAGAAGAAGAATCTCGACGCCAAGATCGCGCAGGAAGTGCGCCGCGTGGTGGAAACCGCGGGCAACGACGTGGCGGTTGCGGGCGCACAAGTGGCCTCGCTTGAGGCGAGCCTGAAAGGCACGGAGCGCAACGCGGCCGAAGACAATATGGCGCGGGTGAAGCTGAAATCGCTCGAAGCCAACGCCGTGTCGACGCAGAGCATGTATCAGGCGTTCGTGGGGCGTTTGCGCGCGACGCAGGATTCCACGTCCGACCAGATGCCGGATGCGCGCGTAATCTCCCGCGCCGCCGTTCCCGATGCGCCCAACGGACCGGGCAAGCCGCTGGTGCTTGCAGCCGCGATCCCTGCGAGCCTGTTGGTGGGATTGCTGGCGGCGCTGATCGCGGAGCGCATCGAGACGGGCGGCACGCAGCTTCCGGGTGTGCCGGTGATGGCGCGCATTCCGCTTTCGCAGGCACGCCTCTGCGATGCTGTGGTCGACCGGCCATCGTCGCTTTCGGCGCGCGCGGTGAACCAACTGGCGCAGGCGCTGTTGCCGCCCGGCGTCTCGGGGCGCGCGGTACTGGTGGCGCCGGCGGCGCCCGGCGATTTCCAGACAGACCTTGCCGTGGCGATCGCGCGGGCTGCCGCACAGAACGGGCGGCGCGTGGTGCTGATCGACGGAAATTTCCGCAATCCGCGCGTTGCGCACGCGATCGGCGTGACCAACCAGAAAGGTCTTGTGGCGGCGCTTACGGGGCGGCTGCGGTTGAGCCAATGCTTCTTCCGCGACACGCGCTCGGCGGCGATCATGCTGGCGTGTACGCAAGGGCTGCCGAACCCTTCGCAGATCCTGGCGTCGCCCGCGATGGCGCAACTTGTGGCGCATTTGCGCAGTGCCTGCGATCTGGTGGTGATCGACAGCGGGCCGGTGCTGGCGACGAACGACGCGGCGCAACTGGCGCGGTTGAGCGATGTGACGCTTCTTGTTTGCAATCGCGCGCCGCGCGAGACGATTGCGCAAGCGATGAGGGAACTCGGTGGAACCGCGTCGCAGGTTGCGCTTGTTTCGATGGAACTTCCCCGCGCAGCGTAATGCCCCCGCAAGATTGCGGAACTTTGCTCCCGAGATCGCGTTGATCCCTTGAAGAAGGGCTAACCGAATTTCCCAAGGGAGTTTCCATATGAAAATTTCACTCGCGGCCAGCGTGCTTGCGCTCGCCATGATCGGCGCCGGCACCGCGTCTGCCACCGAGGTTCTCGGCATGGGTACGCCGAGCGCCGAACAGTTCCGCGCCAAGGCGACGTCGAGCGATGCGTTCGAGATCACCTCAAGCAAGATCGCGCAGACCCATGCCAGCGACGCGCAGATCAAGGATTTCGCGGCGATGATGATCCGCGATCACACGGCTTCGACCGACAAGCTGGTGGCGCTGGGCGGCATCAGCAAGGCGAGCCTCGAAAGCAAGATGGAGCCCGGCAAGGACGGCAAATATGCGGGCAACGACCTGCTCAGCACGAACCAAGCCGCCGAACTGAACAGTCTGAACTCCAAGAGCAACACCGATTTCGACAAGACCTACATGGACGACCAGGTTCAGGGTCACAAGGATGCGGTGGCGCTGATGGAGGATTATGCGAAGAACGGCCACAACGCGAAGCTGAAGGCGTTCGCGGCCGAGGTTCTTCCCACCATCAAGGAACATCTGGCGATGGCGCAGAAGATCGATGCCAAGCTCGAGAAGAAGACGATGTAAAGCGAGCATTTCTCGCGAACGGAAAGCCCCGGTCCGCCGGGGCTTTTTGTTATGCGAGGATGTTCAGGAGCGGAGCAAGGGCGCGGCGGTAGCGGCCATCGCGGATGGTTTGCGCGGCGCGGGCGATGTCGGGCGCGAAGAAGCGGTCGCGGTCATAGGCCGGGATTTCGGTGCGTAGTTGGCCGATGAGGTGTTCCAGCAGCGCAGAACTTTTTAGCGGGCGGTGGAATTCGATGCCTTGCGCGGCGGCGAGCAATTCGATGGCCACGACATTGGTGGTGTTTTCCGCCATCTGCGCGAGGCGGCGCGCGCCGTGGGCGGCCATGGAGACGTGATCTTCCTGACCGGCGGAAGTGGGGATCGTGTCGACGCTTGCGGGATGAGCGAGCATCTTGTTTTCGGAGACCAGTGCGGCGGCCGTCACCTGCGCGATCATGAAACCGGAATTGAGGCCGTTGTCGCGCACGAGGAAGGCGGGAAGTCCGCTCATCTTGGGATCGACGAGGATGGTGACGCGGCATTCCGACATGGAACCGGTTTCGGCGAGCGCGAGCGCGATCTGGTCGGCGGCGAAGGCCACGGGCTCGGCGTGGAAATTGCCGCCGGAGATCACTTCGTCGCGTTCGGGGAAGATGAGCGGATTGTCCGTGACGGCGTTGGATTCGATGACGAGCGTGCGCGCGGCGAAGCGCAAGAGATCGAGCACCGCGCCCATCACCTGCGGCTGGCAGCGCAGGGAATAGGGATCCTGCACGCGGTCGCAATCGATGTGCGACTGGCGGATGGCGCTGCCTTTTTCCAGCGCTCGCAAGGTTTTGGCGACCGCGATCTGTCCCGGTTGGCCGCGCAATTCATGGAGGCGTGGATCGAACGGCGCATCGCTTCCCTTCAGCGCATCGAGCGACATGGCGCCGGAAATGAGGGCGGCCGCAAACGCATCTTCCGCCGCGAACAATCCCGCAAGCGCCATGGCAGTGGAGGCTTGCGTGCCGTTGAGGAGGGCGAGGCCTTCTTTGGGACCGAGTTCGAGAGGTTTCAGTTTCGCGTCTGCGAGCGCGCGTTCGGCGGAAAGGACTTCGCCCTTCACGCGCACATCGCCGATGCCCATCAGCGCGGCGCTCATATGGGCGAGCGGCGCGAGATCGCCGGACGCGCCGACCGAGCCCTGGCTGGGCACGCAGGGATAGATGTCGCGGTCGAGGAAGGATTTGATCGCGTCGATCACCTCGCGGCGCACGCCGGAGGCGCCGCGCGCCAACCCTGCGAGTTTCAGCACCATCATCAGGCGCACGACCGCATCGGGCATCAGCGCACCGACACCGGCGGCATGGGAGAGCACGAGGTTCTTCTGTAACTGTTTGAGTAGGGCGTGATCGATGCGGGTCTGTGCCAGCAATCCGAAACCGGTGTTCACGCCATAGGCGGTTTGGTCGTGCTCCACGATGCGCGCGAGCGAGGCGGCCCCCGCATCGACGGCGGCAAGCGCGTTTGCATCGAAGGAAATCGTGACCGGATGTTCCAGCGCACTCCGCAACTCTGGCAGAGAGAGCGGCTTTCCGATGGTGAGGGTGTTGCGGTTCATGGTTCAGATGTGGATCGCGTGGCCGAGCGCGCGCAACGCGGCTTCGTGGAAAGCTTCGCCCAGAGTCGGGTGGACGTGGATGGTGCCTGCGATGTCTTCCAGCACCGCGCCCATTTCGAGCGCGAGGGAGAATTCGTTCGAGAGTTCGGAGACATGCGCGCCCACCGCCTGAATGCCGAGCACGCGATGGTCGGAAGCGCGCGCGAGGATGCGCACGAAGCCGCCATCGTCGCCCGCTTCCATGCTGAGGGCGCGGCCGTTTGCGGCGAAGGGGAAGGTTGCGGTGATGATGGAATTGTCCTTCGCCGTTTCGGGGGTGGGGAGCATTCCGGCGCTGACGATTTCCGGTTCGGTGAAGCAGACGGCGGGGACCGCGGCGGGATCGAATTTGCGTTTTTGGCCGGCGATGATCTCGGCCACCATATCGCCCTGCTTGGCGGCCTTGTGCTCCAGCATCGGTTCGCCGACGAGATCGCCGATGGCCCAGACGTTCTTCATCGAGGTGGCGCAGCGATCATCGACCTTCACGAAACGGCCGTCCATATCGACGGCCATGTTTTCGAGGCCCCAGCCTTCGGTGTTCGGTTTGCGGCCGACGGTGACGAGGATCTTATCGGCGGCGAGTTTCAGCGTTTCGCCGTCTTTGGTTTCGACAACGAGATTGCCGTCTTCCAAGCCTTTCGCCTTTGCGCCGAGGTGGACGGTCACGCCGTTCTTCTGCAGCCATTTTCGCACCGGCTCGACAAGCTGGGCGTCATAAAGCGGCAGGATGCGATCCAACGCTTCGACCACCGTCACTTCGGCGCCGAGCTTTCGGAAGGCGATGCCGAGTTCGAGGCCGATATAGCCTGCGCCGACCACGACAAGACGTTTCGGCACTTCCGCTAGGGACAATGCTTCGGTGGAGGAGATCACATTGCCGCCGAATGGCAGAAACGGAAGTTCGACCGGAATGGAACCGGCGGCGAGGATAACGTGTTCTGCGGTGATCGCGATTTCGCCATCTTTGGTTTTGACGTGACAGGTCTTGCCGTCGCTGAACGTGCCCCAGCCTTTGACCACGCGCACCTTGGCGCGCTTAAGCAACGTGGCGACGCCATTGTTGAGTTTGTCGACGACGGTTTCTTTCCATTTCACGGTTTCAGCGAAGTTGATGGCCGGTTGCATGGTCAACGAAATGCCGTGACGCGGTTTGGCCATTGCTTCGAACTGGCCCGCCACATGGATGATGGCTTTCGACGGGATGCAGCCGCGGATGAGGCAGGTACCGCCCAGGCGGTCGGCTTCGACCAGCGTGGTGTCGAGGCCGAGCTGGCCCGCACGGATCGCCGCGACGTAGCCGCCGGGGCCGCCGCCGAGCACGAGCACTTTTGTTTTGATCGGTTCGGCCATCGTTATTCCATAAACAAGGTGGCCGGATGTTCCAGCATCGCCTTCACGCGCTGGATGAATTCGGCGGCGTCGAAGCCATCGACCACGCGATGGTCGAAGGACGAAGAAAGATTCATCATCTTGCGCACGACGATCTGGCCGTTCTTCACCACGGGACGGTCGATGATCGCGTTGGGGCCGATGATCGCGACTTCCGGGTGATTGATGACGGGTGTGGTCGCAAGGCCGCCGAGCGCGCCGAGGCTGGTGATCGTGATAGTCGATCCCGAAAGATCGTCGCGGCTCGCTTTGCCTTCGCGCGTTAGTTGCGCGAGGCGCGCGATTTCGTTTGCGAGATCCCACACGTCGCGGGCTTCGGCGTGGCGGACCACCGGGACGATCAGGCCATTGGCGGTTTGCGTGGCGATGCCGACATGGACGGCGGCGTAGCGATGCACCACTCCGGCTTCGTCATCGAAACGCACGTTGATCTGCGGATAGTCGGGCAGTACGCGCACCAATGCGCGGATCAGGAAGGGCAGCACGTTGAGCTTTGGCTGATCGGCGCGTTTGGTTTTGTTGAGGTGCGCGCGCAACTCTTCCAGTTCGGTCATGTCGACTTCGTCGATATAGGCGTAGTGCGGAATGCGGCGCTTCGATTCCTGCATCTTCTCGGCGATCTTGCGGCGCAGCCCGATGACTTTCACCTCTTCGATGCCGTCGCGTTTGGCTTGGCCGGGGCGCGCGGCCGTTCCGCCGGATTGCATATAGGTGTCGAGATCGGCGTGACCGATACGGCCTGCGGGACCGGAGCCGGGAACGTATTGCAATTCGATGCCGAGATCGCGGGCACGTTGGCGAACGGCGGGGGATGCGAGAGGCTTGTCGCCGAAGGTGCGTTTTACATCTTCGCTCCCTCGCCCCCGGAGGGGGAGAGGGCTGGGGTGAGGGGGAGATTGTTGCAACGATTTCGGTGGTTCGGAATGTGTTGGGGCACTCGCCCCCTCACCCCAGCCCTCTCCCCCTCCGGGGGCGAGGGAGTTTTTCTTTTCTTTTGGGATCGGAGCAGGTTTCGGTGCTGGTGCTGCCTTACCATTTCCCGCCGCATTGCCCGCACCTTCCACTTCCAGTTCGACAAGCGCCGAACCGACTGCTGCCATCTGGCCGGGTTCGCCGTGCAGCGAGATTACCTTTCCCGACACCGGCGATGTCATTTCGACGGTTGCCTTGTCGGTCATCACGTCGACGAGGTTCTGGTCTTCTTCGATCGTGTCGCCGATCTTGACGTGCCAGGCGACGATTTCGGCTTCGGCGGTGCCTTCACCGACGTCGGGAAGTTTGAAGACGTAACGTCCCATCTATGCCTCCATCGCGCGGCGCATCGCTTCGACGACGCGCTTGGGTCCGGGGAAATAGTCCCACTCGAAAGCGTGCGGATAGGGCGTGTCCCAGCCGGTGACGCGCTCTATGGGCGCTTCGAGATGGTGGAAACAGTATTCCTGTACCAGGGCGGCGAGTTCGGCGCCGAAGCCGCTGGTGCGCGTGGCTTCATGGACGATCACGCAGCGGCCGGTTTTCTCGACCGACTTTGTGATGGTGTCGATGTCGAGCGGCAGAAGCGTGCGCAGGTCGATCACTTCGGCGTCGATCTGTGCGTCTTCGGCGGACGCGAGCGCGACATGCACCATCGTGCCATAGGCAAGCACCGTCAGGTCGGCGCCTTCGCGCACGATGGCCGCCTTTCCGAGCGGCACGGTGTAATAGCCGTCGGGCACATCGCTTGCGGGATGTTTCGACCATGGTTGCACGGGACGGTCATGATGGCCGTCGAACGGGCCGTTATAGATGCGTTTGGGTTCGAGGAAGATCACGGGGTCGTTGTCTTCGATTGCCGCGATCAACAGGCCTTTCGCATCGTAGGGCGTGGCGGGCACTACCGTTTTTAAACCGGAAACATGGGTGAAGATCGCTTCTGGGCTTTGGCTGTGCGTCTGGCCGCCGAAGATGCCGCCGCCATAGGGCGTTCGCACCGTCATCGGCGCGGTGAAATCGCCCGCCGAGCGATAACGCAGGCGCGCGGCTTCCGACACGATCTGGTCGAAGGCGGGATAGATGTAATCGGCGAACTGGATCTCAACAATGGGACGCAAACCGTAAGCGCCCATGCCGATGGCAACCGCGACGATGCCGCCTTCGCCGATGGGCGTGTCGAAGCAGCGTGTGAGGCCGTGCTTTTTCTGCAGCCCTTCCGTCGCTCGGAAGACGCCGCCGAAATAGCCCACGTCTTCGCCGAACACGAGCACGTTGGGATCCTTCGTCAGCATCACGTCCATGGCGGAGTTGATGGCCTGGATCATGTTCATCGTCGCCATGCTTCAGACCCCAAGCTGCTGGCGCTGGCGGCGGATGTGCCAGGGCATCTCTTCGTAGACGTCCTCGAACATGGTTTTCACGCTCGGCATCTTGCCCGCGCCCAGCGTGCCGTGGCTTTCGGCTTCCTTGTTGGCGGCACGGACTTCGTCCACCACGTCCTTTTGCGTTTGTTCGTGACGTTCTTCCGACCACTCGCCGAGCGCGATGAGATGTTTCTTCAGGCGTTCGATGGGATCGCCGAGCGGCCATGCCTTGCCTTCATCGGACGGGCGATAGCGGCTGGGATCGTCGCTCGTGGAATGGCCTTCTACCCGATAGGTATAAAGTTCGATCAAGGTTGCGCCCTGATTGTCGCGTGCGCGTGTCGCCGCCCATTCGGTGGCGGCATAGACTGCGAGGAAATCGTTGCCGTCGACGCGAAGGCCGGGAAGGCCGTAGCCGATGGCGCGCGAGGCGAAGGTTGTTTCCTCGCCGCCCGCGATGCCCTGGAAACTCGAAATCGCCCATTGGTTGTTGACGACGTTGAGGATCACCGGCGCGCGATAGACCGACGCGAAGTTCAGTGCCTGATGGAAATCGCCTTCCGCCGTGGTGCCGTCGCCGATCCACGACGCTGCGATGCGATCATCGCCCTTGTAGGCGCTCGCCATCGCCCAGCCGACGGCTTGCGGGAACTGTGTACCGAGATTGCCGGAGATGGTGAAGAAGCTGTCCTTTTTCGACGAATACATGATGGGAAGCTGGCGCCCCTTCAACGGATCGCATTCGTTGGAATAGACCTGGCACATCATGGTGACGAGCGGATAGCCGCGCGCGATCAGGATTCCCTGCTGTCGGTATGAAGGAAAACACATGTCGTCGCGATCGAGCGCGAAGGCGGCGGCGATGGAGCAGGCTTCCTCGCCCGTGCACTTCATATAGAACGAGGTCTTGCCCTGACGCTGGGCACGATACATGCGGTCGTCATAGGCGCGCGTCAGCATCATCACACGCAGGCCCCGGCGCAACGTTTCGGGATCGAGGCGCGGATTCCACGGACCGACGGCCTGTGCGTCGTTGTCGAGCACACGGATCAGGGCGTAGGCGAGATCGCGGATCTCGTGATCGGGCGAATCCGGATCGGGGCGGCGGACGGTGCCCGCTTCAGGAATTTTCATCGCGCTGAAATCGGGGGTGTCGCCGGGGCGCGCTTCGGGTTCCGGGACACGAAGCGAGAGCGGCTTGCGGTTCTTCATGAGGTTTCCATTCCCTGCCCGCTTTGCCGTTTTTTGGCGGAAAAGCTGGGAAAATCCGGTTCAATCTGCGCCCGGTTCGGGCCCTACTCAAGCGTTGCGAGAGCGCGCAATAATCTTTCTCTGGCACTTCGGTAACGCCCGAAACCGTGTCGCGGATGCAGGGGTGCGCAGTGTCGGCATTGCGCCGCTGGGAGCGGGGCCAAAAGCCCGCCTATGCTGCGCGTGCAGAATCTCCAGAAAGACGGACCATGAAGCTGGCGACATTCGAGACGAAAAGCGGACCGCGAGTGGGCATCGTGACGGGCGAGAACATCGTGCCGGTGCCCGGTGTGACGATGCTCGATGTGATTGCGCGATGGTCTTCCGTCGAAAGCGATTTGCGCAAACGATCCGAAGGTGCGGTGCCGCTTGCGAGCGTGAAGTTGCTCGCGCCGATACCGCGGCCGGGGAAAATTCTCGCCATCGGGCTCAACTATGCGGACCACATTCGCGAGATGGGGCGGGACATGCCGACCAAGCAGGTCTGGTTCTGCAAGCACACGACGGCGGTGAACGCGCCGTTTGCACCGATCCAGATTCCGAAAGTCTCTTCGCAGGTGGATTATGAAGTGGAGATGGTTGCGGTGATCGGGCGCGGCGGGCGGCACATCTCGCGCGAGGATGCGCCGAAATCCGTGTTCGGCTATTGCACCGGGAACGATGTTTCGGTGCGAGACTGGCAGAATTTCACGCCGCAATGGATGCTGGGCAAATCGTTCGATACGCATGCGCCGTTCGGACCATGGATCACGACGGCGGATGAAGTTGGCGATCCGCACACGCTGGGCGTGCGCTGTTTCGTGAACGGCGAAAGGCGGCAGAATTCCAACACGTCGAATTTCGTGTTCAACCTTTGGGACCAGATTGCCTATCTCTCGCAGGCGATGACATTGGAGCCGGGCGACCTGATCTTCACCGGCACGCCGGGCGGCGTGGGCATGGCGATGAGCCCGCCGGGTTATTTGAAAGCCGGTGACAAGGTGCGGTGCGAGATCGACAAGTTGGGTGCGATCGAAGCGGATTGCGTGGCGGAGAGTTAGCTCGCCAGTTTCGCTTTCACCTTCTGGCCGGTTTCGAGGCGTTCGGCGCCGCGCACGATCACCTTGTCTCCCGGCGCCACCGGGCCTCGCACTTCGACCAGCGAACCGTCTTCGCTGCCGGTTTCGATGGCGACGCGCTGGGCGACATTCTTGGGGCCGACCTTGAAGATGTAGGTGTTGTCCTCGCGAAGGACGAGCGCGTCGCGCGGCACGGCCAGAACGTTGCGCGCGATGGCGGACGGGATCAGCACCTTTGCAGCTTCGCCCACCAGCGCATCGCCCGCTTTCAAGGTGATGCGCACTTCGATGGTGCGGCTGGCTTCATCGCCCACGGGAACGACGGCACGCACGCGGCCGAGAATATGCTTGTGTCCGGCTTCGACCGTCACCGTCATGCCCTCGCGGAGATATTGCGCGTTGTCGATGGGCGTTTGCGTCTTCACTTCGATATTGCCGATGTCGACGAGGCGCACGATTTCCTTGCCGGCAGTGGCGTATTCGCCGGGCTGGATGAGGCGCGAGACGACACGGCCGGAAAACGGCGCGCGGATTTCACTGTGGGTGAGCTGATAGCGCGAACGGTCGAGTTGCGCGCGGGCCTGCGCCAGAGATGCGGCGGTGACGTCGCGTTGCGAAGCGGCCTGGTCGCTCGTGCTTTTGGCAATGGCGTTTTCGTTCATCAGGTTTTTCATGCGCGCGGCCTGCGCGCTGTCGTAGCGCAGCGAAGCGGACAGGCGGTTGACATTGGCGGCATCGGAGGCCGCCTGCATCGAGGCCATGGATTTGTCGAGGCGCGCGATGACATCGCCCTTCTTCACCACGTCGCCCACATCGGCGACCCAGGCGACGCGGCCTTCGACTTCGGACGCGAGTTTGGAATCGTTGCGCGACACTACGGTTCCCGGCAACGCCACTTGCGGCGCCATATGCACCATACGCGCGGTCATCACGGATACGGGCGCAGGTTCGCCCGCGGCTTGCGCGAAAGCGGGAGAAACGAACACCGCCAAGGCCAGCGTTGCACTTAAGTATACGCGAAACATTTTCATGCGGCCTGCCTTGCCGGTGTCATCGGCGCTTGCTTGAGCGCCATGGGTTTTTCGCCCAGGCGGAGCATCGCGGGCATCAGCACCAGCGTGAACACATGGCTCACGAGGATACCACCCACGATCACAGCACCCAAGCCGCGATAGATTTCAGCGCCCGCGCCCGGCACGATCACGAGCGGCAACATGCCGAAGATCGCAGTGAGCGTGCTGGAAAAGATCGGGCGCAAACGGGTTTCGAGGCTGGAACGCACGGCATCGACGCGGCTCATGCCCTCTGCTTCGGCCTGGCGCGTGCGCGCGACGAGCAGGATGGTGTTGTTCACCACCAGACCCAGCACGATGATGAAGCCGATCATCGTCAGGAGATCGAGCGGCTGGAACACGAACCAGCCGAGGATTTGCAATGCCAGCATTCCGCCAACGGTGCCCAGCGGCAGCGCGATGGTGGCGATGGCTGCGTCCCAGACCGATTTGAATAGCGCCGCCATGATGAGGAACAGGATCAGTACGGCAAGCGCGAAGTTCTTGCCCATGGTCCACAGCGCGTTGTCGAGATGGTTGGCGGCGGCGCCATAGGTGATGGTGCCGTCGGATGGCAGGAGCTTGCGGATCTCGGGTTCGACCTCGGTGCGAACCTTGTTCATCGCATCTTGCAGCGCCATGCCCTCGGGCGGCTGGAAATTGAGCGCGATCGTGCGGCGGCGATCAAGGCGATAGATGCCGCTTGCAGCCAGCGTTTGGCGCACATCGGTCAGCTGGCCGTAAGTCATGGTGCCGCCACTCGGTGTGGCGAGCGGTGCGCCATCCAGCGCTTCGGGCGAGGAAAGCGGGATGGATTTCAGGATCAGATAAAGCTGCTTCTCGCCGTCGTAACGCTGGCCGACATAGAGGCCTTCGCCCAGGGCCTGCGTGATGTTGGCGACGTCGGGGCGCGACCATCCGGCTTCGGTGATGGCACGGTCATCCGGCGTGATCTTCAGCTGCGGCTGGTCGAAATCGAGCGAAGGCTGCGGATTGACGATGGCCGTGGGGAATTTCTTCGTGAGCAGTTCGAAGCCCTTCTTGGCCGCGGCGCGCATCGCGGCGGCATCGTTGGACTGGATGTTGATGGAGACGCCGCCGCCTTCGTCGAAACCGCCGAACAGGTTTCCGATGGCCGTGAAGGTTTGCGTGTCCGGCAGATCCTTGAGGATTTCGTTGCGGACGATGTCTTCCATCTTCTTGAGGTCTTTATCGTCCTTCACGCGCACGGCCATATCCATATAGCCGGGGCCGTCGAGCTTGACGTACCAGTTGAGAAGCTGCGGTTGTTTCTCGCCCTTCATATAGGGCGTGAGGCGCTTGATGATCGGTTTGGCGATTTCGTTGTCGGCGAAGTCGACCGTGTTGCCCGCCGGATATTGCATGAAGCTGTCGACGGCGGCGCGTTTGACCTGCGGCAGGTAATGAACGCTCGGCAGCAGCGCCCAAGTGCCGATCACCGAAAGGCCGATCAATCCGCCGATCCACAGAGCGCGTTTGCGGGGCGTGTCGGTGATGGCCATGATGTAGTCGGTCATGCGCCGCCAGACATTGGTGAGTTCGGCGATCTTGGGGCGCGTCTTGAGGAACAGGATCGAAAGCACCGGGATCACGGTGATGGCGACGATCAGCGACACCAGCACCGAGGCCGCGATAGTGAGCGAAAGATCGGCGAACAACTGGCCTTCGACGTCTTTCAGGAAGATCACCGGCACGAAGATCGCGACATTGGTGGCGGTCGACGCCAGCAGCGCGCCCCACACCTGATCGGTGCCTTTGAGCGCCGCTTCGGCAGCGGGCGTGCCGCGTTCGCGCAGGCGCAGGATGTTTTCGAAGGCGACGATTGCCGCATCGAGCACCATGCCGGTAGCAAAGGCGAGGCCCGCCAGCGACACCACGTTGAGCGTGCGCCCGAACATCTGGAGCAGCACCACGACGGCGAACAGGCAGATGGGGATGGAGCACGCGATGATCACCGTGGCGCGCCATTCGCGCATGAAGAACCAGAGCACGCCGACCGCCAGCAGAATGCCGAAGATGAGGTCGGAGGTGACCATGCCCACCGCCTGATTGATGAAATGCGACGGATCGAAGGAATATTGCAGGGTGACGCCCTGCTCTTTGGCCACCGTGTCGTTGATCTTTTTCAGTTCGGCTTTCACCGCGTTGACGGTGGCGAGCACATTGGCATCTTGCGCGCGTAAAATCTGGATGCCGAGCGCGGGGTTGCCGTTCTGATAGCCGAAGCTCTGGCGTTTGCCACGGCCGATCTTCACGTCGGCTATGTCGCCCAGCCTTATGGGCGAGCCGTCACGCCATTCGAGGATGAGGTTCTTCATGTCCTCGACGGAATAGCGGCCACGGAACGACAATTGATAGCGATGACGCCCCACATCAATGGTGCCGCCGGAGGCATCGTCGGCGGCGCCGATCTTGGCGGCCATCTTGGGGATCTGGATGCCCAACTGCGCGACGCGCATGGGATCGAAGACGATCTGAAGTTCTTCGGCCGCACTTGCGCCATTCACATTTGCGGAGCCCACACCCGGAATGGATTCGAGACGCGGAACCACCGTGTCCTTCAGGAAGCGCTCGTAGGAATCCACATCGCGGCTGTTGCCGGGCAGCTTCTGCATGAAGACCCAGAGAAGGGTCGCATTGGCATCCTGCTGGCTCGCCAGTTGGACGAAGGGCTTCTGCGCATCCTGCGGAAGCTGGGGCACGCGGTTCAGCCGGCCGATCACATCGACCAGCGTGGATTTTATGTCTGTGCCGAGCGCGAAAGTGAGATTGATATAACCCGTGCCGGAATTGGCGTAGGAATCCATCTGCTGCAGGCCGGGGATGCCCTGCAGCACTTCCTCTTCCGGTTCTAGGAGTTGGGATTCGACCTCGCGCGGAGTTTCGGACCGCCAGTCGGTCTCGATGCCGATCTGGGGACGGTCGATTTGGGGAAACAACTGGATCGGCAGCGAGGTGAGCGCGAAGACGCCGAACAGGATGGTGACCGCCACCCCCACCGCCACGGCGGCGGGCGAACGAATGCCGGCTTCGGTCAGTGCGCGCATGTGCTCCCCGGAACGCGATCCTTGCCTGACGGCATAGAGCGCAGTTTCACAGGTATATGGTGTCAAAAACTCGTGAAGCCGCATGCACAAACACGCGAGCGGGTTTTCGGCGCGCGAGGGGGCTTAAACTAGCGCGGGTTGCCTGGGGTTTGCGGCATTTGGCGCAACAAACAGAAAGGGCGGCGGATGGCTCCGCCGCCCTTTCGGCAATCCCAGGGGAACGGATTACCAGTTCTTGGTGAGCCTTATGCCGAACAGGCGCGGGTCGGTGGTGAAGATATTGGTTGCCAGGGCCGTGTCGTCGGAATTCAGGAAGGCACCGGTGATGGCCGTGGTGTCGAGCACGTTCTTGACGTAGGCCATCGCCTGCCAGCCATCCTGATTGGTGAAGATGAGAGCCAGGTTGATGTTGGTGTAACCCCGGATCTCGTCATAAGGCCGGTCGTTGAAGACGCGGGCAAACGAGTCCGACTGCCAGTAGAAATCACCATGCAGCGTCCCTGCCCAGTCGGCGGAAACCGGCATCGAGAAATCACCCGAAAGCGACAGGGTGAAGTGCGGTGCGCTGGGCAACTGGTTGCCGGAGATGTCCTTGGCGAAACCTTCGCCATGGTTTGGCGCGGCAGCGGGATCGAAACCGGCATATCCGGTAAGCGCGTGCCCATTGATGCTTGTTGTCGGATTCGCGGTGTAGGTCTGGCCCGTCACAGGGTCTTCGTTGAAGGTATAGGCGTCGATGCAACCGAAAGGCAGCGTGTCGCCATTGCCGGCCAGCATTTCGTTAATCGTAGCGGTGGGCAGGATGCAGTTCGAGGTTTGGGTGACGAACGGCTTGATGACCATCCAGTCGGAGTGACCGGCGGTGCGATCCATGATGTCGATGGCCGATTGGCCGTCGTCTATGACGGCGTCTTCATAGCCGGTGGTCAGACCGAACTTCAGGCCGGGAAGCGGAGACCATGTGGTTTCAAGTTCCGCGCCCTTCACCGTTGCGTTCACATTCATGTTCACCGCGGTGCGGTCGATGATCTGCGAAATCTGGTAGTTCTGATATTTGTAGAGGAAAACGTCGCCGTTGAGGACGAGATCGCCATCCCACAACATGTTCTTCGTGCCGAGTTCGAAAGCGTTGTTGAATTCGGGCTCGAAGGTTGAAGTGTGCGTCTGGTTGCTTGGCGAGGTTATGTAATCGTCGGTCCCGAACCCTTTGCTGATCGGGATGACGCCGGGCGGATTGGCGCCGCCGCCTTTATAGCCACGGGCATACGACGCATAGACCATCGTCTGGTCGGTGAAATCGAGTTTCGGCGTCCAGGTGACGTTGGCGCGGCCGGTGACTTCACGCCATTCCTGGTCGATGATGCCGGTTACGGGATAGCCCTTGTACGCGACGAGAGTCCAACTTGGGATGACATCGAAATGTTTCTCGTCGTCGGTGTAGCGGATGCCGCCGGTGAGTTTCACGTCCTCCGTGATATTGTAATAAACTTCGGCAAAGCCGGCCCACGACGTCAGTTTGTAGGGATTCTGGCTGCGGAAATAGTTGTGGCCCTGGCCGTCGATGCTGTCCAATGGATTGGGATCGACATAAGCGCAGCCCAAGCCGAGAAACGTGGTTTGTCCCAACAGCGTGTGATCGGTGACCGTGGGCTGCAACGGGCAGGAATTGGCAATCGCGGGATCGAATGGGACGTGATCGGGATCGGGCAGACCGAAAATCCCGCCCGAATAGCCATTGAAAGTTTCAGTGGCCAGGGTGATTGCGTTCGACAAGATCATATAGTTTTCGAGCGTGCGGTAGCTGAGATAGTTCCCGCCCGCGACGAAATTGAGATTGCCGTTGAACGAAGAGGTCAGGCGCACTTCCTGATAGAACTGGTGCGCGGTTTCATCGGAAACGTCCTGCGCAACGAGGCTGGCAGAACAACCGAGCTGCGGATCACAAAATTGCTGATCTTTTCCGACCAAGGTCAGCCCGCCGGGATCGCGGAAGATGCCGGGCTTGGTGTTGTAGCGGTTGAAGTCTTCCGTCGAATAGAGACTGTCGGTGTTATAGCCGGTTTGTGAGGTGACCTTCAGAGTCGGCGTTATCTGGTAGTCGACGTTGAGTTCGTAAGTGTCGTTCTTTGCGCGATATATCGGATCGATCAGTGAGCTGATCACGCGTAGATCGGTTGACTGCGACACGCCCTCGTAGGGATTTGTGCCGGGGACCATATAGGGCGGGCCTAGGAGTTGGAGGGCGGCGACAAACGGGATCGATGCTGCATTCGGCGTGCCGAAAGATTCCGGCGAATAGAGCGATGCGGCATGGCAGCCCTGCTGGAGCCATACGCCGCCGAAATTGCCCGGATAGTTGGCGTTGTAGTCAGGGACTTGTGGGCCGGCCGGTCCATCGACAGTTGCCGGTGGCTCGTCGCGCGCGCAGAGCTGCTTGCCGCTGCGCAGACGAGCATCGTCTTCGTCGAAATGTTCCCAGATGGCGGTCGCCGTGAGATTGGCGATGGGACGCACGAGCAACGACACACGCGAGGACCACAGATTGCGCCCGTCGATCTGCTGGCCAGTTTCCTCGTTGAAGGAATAGCCGTCGCGTTTGGTCCACTCGCCGGCCACGCGCAAGTCGATCTTGTCGTCCATCACAGGGACGTTGATCATGCCTTCGAGGCGGCGGTTGTTGAAATTGCCGACATCGACGGAGGCCTGGGCTTCCCAATGATCGGTCGGCAAAGCCGAAATCACGTTGACGACGCCGGACGTTGCGTTGCGGCCATAGAGTGTGCCTTGCGGGCCACGCAGCACTTCGACCTGGGAGACGTCGAAAAATTCCTGCTCGAAGAAATGGTTGCGCAGGAACGGCACGTCGTTGAACGAGACAGCGACGGCAGGATCGGTTGTCACCGAGATCGCCTGGGTGCCGATGCCGCGAATCTGGATGTTGTAGCCGGTGAAGTTCGTTTTCGAGAAAGTCAGGTTTGGCACCTGCTTGACGAGATCGGGGCCGCCGGCGGTTTGTGTGGCCGTGAGCTGTTCCTGAGACATGGCGGTGATGGCGATCGGCACGCTCTGCACGTCGGCACCGCCGAGTTTCGACGAGGTGACCGTCACGGTTTCGACGGAAGGACGCGGTGCTGCCTGCGCGAGCTGCATGGGTTCCGGCAGTTCGAGGGCAGAGGTGTCGCGCACGATGCCGACGGCACCGGACGGGTCGTGGCGGATGCCGAAGCCTGTGCCTTTCAGCAGGCGGTCGAGCGCGTCATCGCTCGGAAGATCGCCTTTTACGGCGTTGGCACGCGTACCCTTCACTGCGTCGCCGGAGAAGATCAGCGGGATGCCGGATTGGACGGAATAAGCGTTCAGTGCGGCTTTCAGATCGCCGGCTGGAATATCGAAACTGTGCGCGAAGGCGGCCGTGGCGAGCGCCATGGCGCAGGCGCTTCCCGACAATACCGCCTTCAAGATTTTCCGATGTCTCATTCAATCCCCCCAATGTGCGGCACAAGCCGCGCGCGAATGAATCCTGCTGCTATTTCGAGATAACAATTTCGCCGCCCCGGTCTTCGACGGACAATCCCAGCACGGCTTGCGCGAGCCGCATGAAGGCGCGCGAATTGTTGCTGGGGAATGTGCCGTCGATGGTGAGGTTTGCGGTTTTCGGATCGGCGATGACGATCTTGGTGGTACTGTAGCGGTTGAATTCGGACGCCACCTCGCCGAGCGAAGTATGGTCGAAGACGAGCACGCCGCGTTGCCAGCCAATGGCGTCGGTGAGTTCCTGCTGGGTTTGACGCACGATCTGCGTGCGGTTCGTGCTGGCGACGGCGACTTCGCCCTTGGTGAGGATCTTGGGTGCCGTGCGGCTGTCATCCAACTGCACCACGCCTTCGAGAACGGAAACCTTGAAACCATTCTTGTCGCGACGGACCACGAATTTCGTGCCGATGTCGGTGATGCGGTGATCGCCCACCAAAACGACGAACGGTTTCTTCTCGTTGTGCTTGACCTCGAAATAAACCTCGCCCTTGTCGAGCCAGATCTTGCGCTGGTTGGCGGCGATCTCGGTGCGGACCTGGCTGTCGGTGTTGAGCTCGATCTGCGAACCATCGGCGAGCGTGAGCCTTTCGCGCTCGCCAACCGCCGTCGCATAGGTCTTTTCGGCGGGCTTTGCGAGTTCGAACCATTGCACGGCGCCTGCAACGGCGCCGATCACGACCACGGCGGCGGCGGCGCGCAACAGATTGGGCCATGCTTTTCGTTTCGGCTCGGCGCGGCGCTGGAACGCAGGCCGGCGCATGGCGGTGAGGAGATCCGACCTGCCCCAGGCGGCATCGAGACGCCAATAGGCGATGCGATGGGCAAGCGATTCTTCCATCCACGCATCGAATTCGGCCTGGCGCGCCTCGTTCCATTTGCCTTCGCGCCGTTCGAGCAGCCAGTCGGCAGCACGGGTTTGAATGTCGGTTGCGGCGCTCATGCCGAACCCTCCGGTCCATAGAGAATATCGGCCAGCGCACGCACCGCTTCGTTCAGGTGCCATTTGACCGTTTTTTCGGTGACGCCCATACGTTGCGCGATTTCCTTGCGCGAGAGGCCATCGACCTTCTTCATCACCATGGCTTCACGGGCGCGCGGCGGCAGGCGGTCGAGCGCGTCTTCCAAGCGGCGCAATTCGTCGCGTGCGATGGCGCTTCTGTCCGGGCCGGGGTCTTCGGTGGCGGTTTCCACCGCGTCGGGGTCGGAGACCGATTCAATCGAGACCACATGCTCGCGGCGCACATGGTCGATCACGAGATTGCGCGCCACCGCGAAGACGAAAGGCTTCGCCGGAACCGGAATCTGTTTCTGTGCCGCTTCGCACACCCGCATATAGACCTCTTGCAGAAGGTCGGGGATGTCGCTTGTGTTCCGCCAGCTTCGACGCAGGAACTGCACGAGCTGGGCTTCCAGCGGCAGTATCTCGCGCACGAACCAGGCTTCCAGTTCAGACGCAGTCATGGCCCCACTCTGCGGACGCGAGAGAGCGTCGTCACGACTGATTTCTGATCTTTCGACCATCCCCGTCCTTCAAAGGGTAAACCCAGGACTCGGGAGGATAGAACGAAGGGCCGCGCAAAACGGCCGGGTGGTTGGGCGCTAAAGATTATGTCTCGGCTCCGCTGCTTTGCAGCTACGCCGCGGCAAGCCCGGCTGTCGCTAAGCCCTATATAAGTCGAGCGGGCGGAAGCGGGACATCTGGTAGGGCATGGTGCAGGCCGGCGCGATGGCCTCGCCCGAAACATGGGTCAGCCCCATGGACCAGCACGCCATGACCAGGCTTCTGGTGTTGACGCCATAGGCGATCAACTGGTCGCCCGCCATATGCGCACGCTCGCGGAAGGTGCCGATGCGCACGAAGATTTCGCTTTCGGGAAAGCCCGCGGGTTCGAGTTCGACCGCGGTGCCCAGAAGCCCGCATCCCCTGAGCGACATGGAGCCCGCCCGCTGGGCGCGGATCGAGGCGATGACGCCGCGGCCGAACGGATTGAGCATGGTGACGAGTGCGGACAGACGCGATTGCGGCACGCCGGACGGCAGATCGTGCAGTTCGAAGGCGATGTAGCGGCGAAGCTCCGGCGCGAAGGATTTGATCGCATCGAGGAATTGCGGGCGGGCGCGCGAACTGGCGAGCGTTTCGTAGGAACACGGCAGGTGCAGGATGAAACGGTTCTGCTTCTGGAAGAGATAGGTGAGCGTTTCAAGGCCGTGCTTGACCGAGGCGAGGTCGATGGCGGTCAGTTCATCGGGATTGAGTTGCGAGCGGTCGGCGCGCGCTTCGCCGAGCGAACGACTCTGATCGGTCTCGGGAATGGCGTTGAGCGAGAAGGACGAGATCGCATCGTGCCGCAGATCCCAGAGCGGGCGGAATTCGAAATCCAGATGCAGCGTGCGGTTGCCGACGCGTATGGGATCGATGGACAATTTCGGCGCGACTTTCACCGGCTGGCCGAGCGGTGCGGCGGGCCGGGGCGCTGCCGCACCCGCTGACGCCATGCGATGCAGCGCTGCGATGTCGACCGTCTCGGCGATGATCTGATCGCCCTGACGTTTGGTGACGGCGCGGATGTCGATCTGTTCGAGCGTGAACTGGCCCAGGAACAGTTCGAGCAATTCCTGCAGGATGCGCATGCAGCGAAGTTGCGCCGACTGGCGCGTGTCGCCGGAGAAAGAGAACAGATAGTCGGTTTCGGTGATGCGGGTTTGATAGTCGGCCGCGCCAAGCTGACGGCTCAACTGTTTCTCGATGCGCTCGTAGATGTTGTCGCGCGAGCGTTCCCAGCGGTCGGCAAGTTTGTCGCGCACCGGCGCGATGCCGACGATGTTGACGAGACCCTGTTCGAGCAGTTCGGGATTGGCGATCTGATCCAGAAGCGAATCGAGATTGCGGATGGTGATGGCGCCCACAGCCGTTTTCGTATCGAGGGGCTGGGCGGCGGCGCTCATGCGAAACTCAGGCGGTGGCGGCTGTGCGGGCTTCGGAATTCAGAAGACGCCTGACCTTGTCCAGCAATTCGGCGGGACGGAAGGGTTTGGCGAGGCAATCGTCGGCGCCGAGCTTCAGCGCGAGATCGAGAAACCCATCCGGGCCGAGGCGGCCGCCGCCGGAAATGGCGATGATAGGGATTGCGGGAAAACGCTGCTTGGCCTCACGGATGGTTTCGATGCCCTCGCGGTTCGGCATCACGATATCGGTGATGATCATGACAGGTTTCGAGCGCTCGACGGCACGCAAACCGGCCTCGCCATCCTTGGCATCGACGACCGCGTAACCGGCGCCCTTGAGAATGCGGCCCACCGTCTGACGCACGGATTCGTCGTCGTCGATGACGCAAATTAGCGGCTGAGATTCCATGTTCACGTTCCATCGGGAATGGACGGGAAGTCTCGCTCCCCGCCGCGGACAACTAGGTGGATTCCACCATCGCGTGCTTAAGGGCGCCTTAATACTCCGCGAAAAATTGCAAGCGTTAACGGATCGTAAATCGATTCACGCGGCACCGCGCAACACGCGATGAACACGCTGGGCAAGCTCCTGGCGGCGATAGGGCTTGCTCAGAAGCTCGAACTTTCCGTTCAATTCGCCGTCACGCAGCGTGGCTTCCGTGAAGCCGGACGTCAGCAGCACCTTGAGCGCCGGATCCTTCGCGGTGGCGGTGCGCGCCAGATCCGGGCCGCTCAGGCCGCCGGGCATCGTCATGTCGGTGAACAGCAGATCGATATTCTCGCGCCGCAGGATGTCGAGGGCGGCGCGGCCATTGGGCGCCTCGAACACTGTGTAGCCCAACTCCTTCAACTGCTGCGCGGCGGCGCGGCGCACGGCCTCGTCGTCCTCTACGATGAGGATGCGCTCGTGGGCTGCCGTCGGAACTCCGTCTTCGGCGGTGGCGGGGGCTGTAACGGCTCCGTTCGTCGAACGGGGGAGATAGAGCCGAACGATCGTGCCGTGATCCATCTCGCTGTAGATTTTCACATGGCCGCCAGACTGTTTCATGAAGCCGTAGACCATGCTGAGACCGAGACCGGTGCCCTTGCCGACTTCCTTGGTGGTGAAGAACGGCTCGAAGACGTGCGTGAGCACATCGGGGGGAATCCCGCTGCCGTTGTCCGACACAGCGATCATCGCGTAATCGCCGGGCATGACGTCCTGATTGGCGGCGGCGTACGTTTCGTCGAACGTGACGTTTTCCGTCTCGATGGTGATGACGCCACCCTTGGGCATTGCGTCGCGCGCGTTGACCACGAGGTTGGTAATCGCGGATTCGAGCTGCGACGGGTCGATGTCCGAAAGCCACAGATCGGAACAGAGATCGGTGCGCAATTCGATGTCGCCCGCGATGGCGCGCTTGAGCATTGCGACCGTGCGGGTGACCAACTCGTTGGGATAGACCGCTTGGCGCTGCAGCGACTGTTTGCGCGAGAAGGCCAGCAGCTGGCGCGTCAGCTCTGCGCCACGCAGGCTTGCGTTGAGTGCGGCTTCGGCGAGTTCGCGGTTTTCGGCATTCACGCTGCCGCCGGCAAGGATCATATCCAGATTGCTGATCACGACGGTGAGCAAATTGTTGAAATCGTGCGCGATGCCGCCGGTAAGCTGACCCACCACTTCCATCTTCTGGGATTGGTGAAGCTGCTGGGTGAGCGCCTTCTTCTCGGTGATGTCACGGATGATGAGTTGCGTGGCTGGGAGGCCCGCAAAGGTGAGCGCGGCCTTGGAGATTTCGACGTCGAGTTTCTTGCCGTCGGGGCGTTCGAGCTTCTCCTCGCGGAAGAGCGGTTCGCCTTTGCGGCGAGGTTCGGAAATGCGCGCGGCGATCTCCTCGCGCCTGTCGCCTCCCAGCGCGTCCACAAACGGCTTGCCGATGATGTCGGCGGGATTCGCAACGCCGAAAATTTCGCATGCCGCTTCGTTCACATAGAGGAAACGGCCTTCGCTAATAACCACCAGGCCACTGATCATGGATTCGACGATATGGCGATAGCGTGCGGCGCTTTCCTTGGCCACGCGCTCGGCCATCTTGCGTTCGGTCACGTCCTGGCAATAGCCGACGAGATAGCGCGTTTCACCTTCCGCGCTCTGTTCCCAGAATCCCTCCGCCCAGCAATAGCGTTCCTCGTTGTTGGGGCGGATGATGCGATATTCGGTGTGATAGGGAAGCTTGCTCGTAATCGCGCTCTGAACCACCTTGTCGACGTTGGCGCGATCGTCGGGGTGTATCATCTCCATCACCCGCTCGGTGGTCGGCGAAAATCTATCGGGCGAAACGCCATGGATGGCGTACATCTCGTCGGACCATTCGCATTCCAGCGTGGGCAGTGACACGCGCCAGTTGCCGACATGGGCCATGCTCTGAGCCTGCGCAAGCAGGCGTTTCTGGCTGGCCAGTTCGCGGGTGCGCTGTTCGACGCGGCGTTCGAGACCTTGCGCGTAATCCTCGATCTCGAGCTTGGCGGCGGCGAGTTCGGCGCGGTTCTTCTGCAGATCGCGATTGGTGCGCACGATGTCCTCGAAAGTGGACATCAGCAGATCGAGAATCTGTTCCTTGTCCGAATTAATGACGAAACTGCGACCGAGGAACATCACCTCGACGCCCACGCGCAGCTTGCCGCTGGCGCGCAGACGGCGGCTTTCGAGCACGGTGTTCAGGCGCTCCAGCAACTGTTCGGGCCGATAGGGCTTGGTGACGAAATTGTCCGCGCCGCATTCAAGCCCGCTGACGATATCCATGGGATCGCTGAGGGTGGAGAGCAGCATCACCGGCAGGTTGCGGCCATAGACGCCGGCCTTGATGCGCTTGCAGAGATCGTAACCGGACATGCCCGGCATCACGATGTCGGAGATCACCATGTCGATGGAGGAATCGATCCTGGAGAGCGCGCTTTCGGCGTTGTAGGCGACCAGCACATCGTAGCCGCTTTCTTCCAGGATGCCGCGCAGGCGTTCGGCCTGGGTGGCGCTGTCCTCGACGATCAGAATCTTCGTCATGCTGGAACTCCTTCCATTGACGGCGGACATGCCAGTTCGCGCGCGATGGCGCCGAGCGGCAGAACCCGGTCGACAAATCCGTTTTCGATGGCCACCTTCGGCATGCCGAAGACCGTCGATGTTTCGCGATCCTGCGCGATGACAGTACCGCCCAGCTCGCGTACCAGCGGCAAGCCCGCCACGCCGTCACGTCCCATGCCGGTCAGCATGATCGCGGTCAATTGCGAACCGAATGCCTTGGCAGCGGCTTCGAACAGGAACGTCGCGGACGGACGGAAGCCTTCGATGGGCGGTGCGTTGGACAGCATCACCGTGTTGCGCGACGACACGCCCAGATGCCGGTTGTCGGGCGCGATATAGACGGTGGCCGGTTTCAGCGTTTCGCCGTCCTGCGCGAGTTTGATGGTGAGCGCGGTGGTGCCCAGCGAACGCACGAGGCTGTCGGCGAAACCGCCCGCGATGTGCTGCACGACAAGGATCGGCGCCGCGAAATCGCCCGGCAATTCGGAGAAAATGTGTTGCAACGCGCCGGGGCCCCCGGTGGACGAGGCGATGGCCACGATCTGGCCCGCGCCCCGCGCCGGTTTGGCGGCAATCGGACGGGCGGCGGCCATTTCCCTTCGCCAGCGGCGCACGACTTTCACTTCGGCCATCGCCTTGAGCATGGTCACGAAACGGCGTTGTTGTGCCTCGCCGACCGGCACGTCGACGACGGCGAGCGCGCCGGAACGGGCGAGAATATCGTTCGCATCATCGATGCGGTCGGCGGAGATCAGCACGATGGGACATGGAATTTCGCCCATGATGCGGCGCGCGGCATCGATGGCCTCTTCGGGCGCCTTGCCCATCACGAGCGCCACAAGCGCGGGCTGCAGCCGCTTCACCGATCCCACGACATGGGCGAGCGATGGGCCAAGGGCTGCGGTTTCCACCGACGCATCGCTGTGCAGCACCGAGCAGAGCGCGGCGCGCTCGATGTCGGATCCGCCTGCCGCCACGATCCGCATCGTCACACCATTTCCCGAATGGCGGCGAGAAGCTCGCGCTGGTCGAAGGCGCTTTTGAGCAGATAGGCGTTGGCGCCGGCCGAAAGGCCGTGCGCCTTGTCGCGATCGGTCTCAAGTGCGGTGAGCAGGATCACGGGAATGTCGCCATGCTCGACGGACGAGCGGATGGTCCGGGTGAGTTCGAAACCGTCCATCTCCGGCATTTCCACGTCGGCGACGACAAGATCGGCGCCCTTGCGTTCGACCATGCGCCAGGCCTGCACGCCGTCGGCCGCGGCATCGACTTCGTAACCGGCGTTTTCCAGTATGGCCTTGATCAGCGTGCGCGTGGTCATCGAATCTTCGGCGATCACCAGACGCTTGCGCGTTTGGGGTGCGGGCCTGACTGCCGCAACGCGCGACACTGTCTTGCCTTCGAGCGCGCCTTCGATGAGATCGCTGGCGTGCAGGATCAAAGCCACGCGTCCGTCGGGCAGGATCGTTCCGCCGGAGATATTGGGCAGGCGGCCGAAGCGATGGCCGAGATTGCGCACCGTGAGATCGTCTTCGTCATAGAGCAGGTCGACGGCGATAGCGGCCTCCGCCGAACCCGCGCCCAGAAGCACGACTTGCATCGGTTCGTCGTCGCGCGGTAGTGCGGGCGGCAATCCGAGCAGGCCTGAGAGCGGGGCGAGCGGCAAGGGATCGCCCTCGCCCACCAGCACCGAGCGGCCTTCGACAAAGCGCACATTCTCCTGCGGTACGCGGCGCAAGCCCCGTACCATCGTGGAATCGAGCGCGAAGATCTGCCCGCTGCAGCCGATCAACAGCCCGCGGATCGAGGTGAGCGTGAGTGGCAGGACGACGGTGAATTCGACGCCGCGACCCGGTTCGTTGCCGACCGAGATCGCACCGCGCATTTCTTCGATCTGCGATTTCACCACGTCGAGGCCGACGCCGCGCCCGGAGATGCGCGATACGGAGGTCTGCGTAGTGAAGCCTGGCTCGAAGATGACATCGTGTTCGTGGCCCGGCGCTTTCGACGTCGTGAAGCCGCGTTTCAGCGCCTGTGCGTTGACTGCGCCCGTGTCGATGCCGCGGCCGTCGTCGCGCACTTTCACAATGATCTGCGGGCCGGAAAGGCTGGCCGAGACCAATACACGGCCGGTTGCATGTTTGCCTGCATCCTTGCGCACATGTTTCGGTTCGATTCCGTGATCGACGGCATTGCGGACCAGATGGAGCAGCGGATCGCGCAAGCCTTCGAGGATGGAGCGGTCGACGCCGATCTCGCTACCTGTGATGACCAGCGACGCATCCTTGTCGCCGCCGGCCGTGAGATCGCGCACCACGCGGTCGAGCCCCTCGCAGGCTTGCGAGAACGGCAGCATCCGGACCTGACGGATTTCCTCGCTCAATTTTTCCGCCGCCTGATCGAGCGAGCGCGCATCTTCGGCCATCTCGGTGGTGACGCCCTGCAGCTCGCGCACGATCTCGCGCAAGCCTGCATTGGCGCGGCCTTCGCGCTGTGCGTCGCGTGCGCGGCGCAGGAGGCGTTCGAGCATCTGGTTGTGGCTGGACGCGCGGCGGCGCGCGACCAGAAGCTCGCCGTCCTGCGCCAGCAGCGCGTCGAGCTTGCCAGCCGCCACGCGCAGGGTCGCGTCTTGCGGCTTGGCGGCGGGCATAGCCATGGTGGCGAGTTGCGAAGGTTCTTCACGTATCTCTGTTGCGATTGCCGGTGATTCCAAAGCAACCGCGAGTTTCGACAAGAGCGGCAGCAGCGGCTGGCTGGGGTTTTCGCGCTGTTCGCCCAGAAGGCGGCCCGTCGCGGACAGTGCATCGGCCACGCAGAGCAGCAGCTGGAACAGGGCGGCATCCGCCTTGCGCCGCCCGTCGCGCAACCCCTGCACGATTTCCTCGAAGCGGTGGCACACGGTTTCGATGGCATCGAGGCCGATGACGCGCGCCGCACCTTTGAGACTGTGCGCCGAGCGAAACAGCGATGTGTGAATTTGCACTGCGTTTCCTTCGCCGCGTTCAAGCGCCAGCACATCGCGCTCGATCGCGCGCACATGCTCTTCCAGCTCCACGAGGAACGTGGACATCAGACGCTGGGTGAGTGGCGCGCCAGAAATCATCTCAGCCGCCGACGATCAGTGCTTTCAGGCGCGTGCCGAGCGTATGCAGATCCTGCGCTGCCTGCTCGGATTGCCGCGTGGCCGCGAGATTCTGGTTGCTCGCTTCGTTGATGTGCGACATTGCCTGATGGATCTGCGACATGCCGGTAGCCTGCTGGCTCGCGGAGGCCGCGATCTGGGTGGCGGCGCGCGCAGCCGCATCCATCGTTTCGACGAGCGAGGAAATGGTTTCGCCGGATTCGTTGGCGGCGCGGATCGCCTGATGCACGCTTTTGGTGCCCTGCTCCGTGACGAGAACCGCCGTGTTGGTCGATTTCTGGATGTCGCCCAGGATCTGGCGCACCTGCGCCGTTGCCTTTTTCGACTGATCGGCGAGGCTTTTGATCTCGCTTGCGACCACGGAAAAGCCGCGCCCGTGCTCGCCCGCGCGGCTGGCCTCGATGGCGGCATTGAGCGCGAGCAGATTGGAACGTTCGGTGATCTCGTTTACGGCCGCGATGATCTCGCCGATGGTCTGGGCGCGCTCGGAAAGCGACAAAATGGTTTCGGCGATGGTGGCGGTCTGGTCCTTCACTTCCTCCATCATCGAAAGCGTATTCATCACCGATTGTTTGCCAGTGGCGCCGACATCGGCGGCGTGCATGGCGGAATCGGCGACGGTCTTGGCGCGTTCGGCCGCCTGACTTGCGGTCTGCAGCACCTCGTCGACCGTGGTGACGGTTTCGGCCACCGCCGTGGACTGCTCGCGCATGCTGGAAGCCTGCTGCGACGTGCCCGCCAGGATTTCCGTGGCAGTGGTTGCAAGCGACTGCACCGTGTTCGCAATGGGGCGCGTGATGCTGCGCGCGATCAGGAAGCCGCCGACGCTGACGGCCAGGAACGCGGCGATGGTGCCGAGAATGATGATGTTGAAGGTGAACCGCGTGACGTTGTTGGAAACGGAAGTCAATTCGTCGATCCGCTTGGTCTGCTGGTCGCGGATGGTGCGAATGATGCCGCGCGCTTCGTCCATGTAGGCCTTGCCGCGCCCGGCTTTGACGATGGAGAGCGCCTCATCCATACCTTTCGATTTTCGGGCGTCGATCACGTTGCGCAATTCGGCCGACTTGTTTTGCAGGACGCCCCTCAGACGCTGGATCTCGTCGCGGAGTTGGGGTTCGTTCGCGGTCAGTGTCAGCGCCCTGCCTATATCGTCGTCGAGCGCATTTTCGCCCCTTTCGAACGGCGCGAGATAGGCGTCGTCGCCGGACAACACATATCCGCGCTGGCCCGTTTCGGCATTGAGGGCGTCGATCATCACAGAGGTGAGACTGTCGAGAACCTGAAAGGAGTGATTGCGCTGGTTGCGCAGGTCCACCATGTTCTGGATGTTCGTATAAGCGGACCACCCGACGATGAGAAGCGCGACCGGACCCAATATGAAACCGAACAGCAACCGTCTTTGAATGGTCATGTTGAACATTGTCGTGCCCCTCATATGCGGGCCGCGTTTCGGCGGCCTGCGTAAAATCGCGGATCGGCAAGCAACGCCCGCCCATCCAGAACGTTAAGTGCGCCTTGCGTCAGGCCCAGCGTGGCGGGCGCGTCGCCCGCGCCCTGCCAGGAAACGGTGCGCAATTCGGAAGCGGAAAGATCGGCAACGCCTTCAACAGCTCTCGCAAAGATCGCGAATTCCGGCCGGTGTTCGCCGAACACGATGGTGGCGCCGCACTCGGTATCGCCCGCGCCCAGCACACGCTCCAGCCGGAACACGGGAAGTATGACTCCGCGGAAATTGATGACGCCTGCGAGAATGTCGGAAGCGCCCGGAACCGGGGCGGGTTCTGCCGCCGGGAGAATGGCGCGGATGTAGCGCGCTTCGACGGCGACCTTCTGGGTGCCGATTTCGAAGGCGATCAGATCGAATCCCGCATCGCGATTGACGTCTTCGACGGGAGCGGCCAGCGCGCGGGCGCGTTCGGCGAACATCTCCTCGGCGCGCGCACCGGAGGGTTGCATTGCATTCTGCGTGGATTCGGCGGCGCGCGACAGACGTTGCATCGCCGACGCCCAATAGTCGACATCGTTTATCTGGCGTTCGCTGCGGTTCACGATACACGCCCCGCCGATTGCAGCGCGGCGATTTCAGCGGCCAATGCCGCCGCGACGCGGCCGTAACGCTCGTTGCTGGTAAGTGGCACGATCTCGTCTTCCGGCGCGCTGGCGCAGAACGACAGACCGTTGCGATAGGCGCGCATCGCACTCGCATAATCGCCGCGTTGTTGCGCGATGGTGCCAAGCAGCATATGGGCGGCGACGGAACGGCGATCGAGATAGACCAGACGGCGCGTGATCTCGGCCGCCTTGTCCAGCAGGTCGCCGTTCAGCAAGCCGACCGCGTAGAGATAGTGAAGTTCGCGCGACAGCGGATGCCACACCACTGCGCGGCAGAGGAATTCCAGCACGTCGCCCGAGCGATTTTCCGAAAACAACGCTTGCGCATGCGCTTCGCAGGCCGCGACGTCGTGACGGAAATCGGGCTCCGCCGGCTTTGCAACGCGCGCCGGCGCCTTGCGCGGTCTGGCCACGGGTTCGGCAGCCTTGCGGCGGAAGGGAATGACGTTGGAGGGCTTCGTCTCGGGCAGCACCGCGCGCTTCTTGCGATAGAACACGCCACCTGCCGTCATTTTGGTTTCGAACGGCGCAAAATCCCACAAGGGCGGATCGGAGGGCGCGGTGAGGAGCCAGCCGCCATCGGAAAGGCTTTCGAACAGGCGCCTGGCTGTGGCCTCGACCGTTTCGGGACCGAAATAGATCAGCACATTGCGGCACAAGATGAGATCGAAACCGCCCCGTTCGGGGCGCGGATAGGATTCGGACGCGAGATTGGCGGAAGAAAACGAAACCTTGTCGCGGATGCGTTCGATGAGATGAAACTTGCCGCCGCGCGAGCGGAAATAGGTTTGCGCGAAATCGTCCTTCGCGCCGCGGAACGACCAGTGCTCGTAAGTGGCGCGTGCGGCCTTTTTCAGCGCGGGGGCCGAGATATCGGTGGCGACGAGATCGCTGCGACCGGCGAGGCCTTCCTGTTCCAGGAGGATCGCGAGCGAATAGGCCTCTTCGCCGGTGGCGCAGCCTGCGCTCCACACCGAAAGGCGCGCGTCTGGCGCGCGGTGGCGCAGCAGATCCGGCAGCACCATTTCGCGCAGGGACTCGAACTGCTGCGGCTCACGGAAAAAATAGGTTTCGCCGACCACGAGATCGGCCAGAAGGTCCTCGAGCAGCGCCGCGTCCTGCTGTAGGCGCACGAGCAGGCGATGCGGATCGCGCGAACCTGTGCGTGTGGCCGTTTTGACAAGGCCCCGTTCGACATCGCCAATGCGCCCTTGCGGAAACACCAGGCCTGCCCGCGCTTCGAGGAATGCGAGGATTTCGGCGGACGCCAGAGAAGAGCGGGTGGACGTCATGCCGCCGTTGCCTCGCGCAATTCGACATTCCTTGCCGCCGCAAGGAAGCTTGCGACGTCGGGCAGAAGGACGATTTTGTCTTCGATCATCACCACACCTGCAAAATGATCGGCAGAAGCCAGAACGGCGGTGGCAGGCTGGATGGCCGAGACCGCGACGGTGGCAACGCCCCGTGCATGTTCGGCATGCAGCGCGACGCGAGCGGAGCCGGCGCGCAACACGATCATCAGATCGCCCAACCCCACGTCGCGCGGCGCATCGCCGAACCAGACGTTGAGATCGAGCACGGGGATGGCCGTGCCATGGAGATTGAGAAGCCCTTCGACGAAAGCAGGACCGTGCGGCAGCGGCACCGGACGCACCGCGTGGACGACGCGATCGACGTCGCCGACGGGAAGGCCGAACATGCGTCCTCCTGCTTCGAACAGCAGAATTTCGCGCAGCACCTGAGACATGAAACGCCGCTAGGTTGCGAAGGCTTGAGCCTGCCCCCGTTTTCCGCCTGTTAACCCTATGGGTCGAGATTTAATATTTTTCTAATCTGCAACCGCGCAAACGCCACAAAAAGCGAAACGCCGCCCGGAAAGCCGAACGGCGCGCGCATTATCCGTTAACGAGGCCTTACTTTATCCGCCGAGATGCGGTGATGGGCCTGACCGAGCGATGGCGAGGAAGGTGGCTGTCTCCGATGATGTTTCAACGGGGTCCAGCGATGTGGCCCCAAGCATCGGAAGAGGAGACAGCCATGGAACATTATGCAGGGATCGATGTGTCGTTGGAAGCATCGAGTGTGTGCGTGGTGGATGGAAGCGGCAGGATCTTGCGCGAAGCGAAGGTGGC
>Ga0207649_10000154_pt1 | contig 56342 bp, 61 predicted proteins | sample KBSC43metaG_FD_184317 | JGI IMG/M metagenome (GOLD analysis project Ga0207649, IMG submission 184317) | Corn rhizosphere microbial communities from Kellogg Biological Station, Michigan, USA - KBS C4-3 metaG (SPAdes) (version 2) | ecosystem: Host-associated > Plants > Roots > Rhizosphere > Soil ... | reverse complement strand
TGTCGAAAAACCTCTCCGGTTTGCGCGGCACGGATGCGGTGCCTGCCACGACGCTTGCGGCGGGTATCATGTCGCCCGGCGCGAATGCCGGTCTTGCGGCTGCGTCCATCGTGACGGCGGATCACGCCGATCACACCTTGGACGTGACGGTCAATCCGCCCGATGTGCCGGACGGTTGGACGGTGGTCAAAGTCCACGTGCTCGCCTTCGTTCAGGCGAACGCAAACACCTCCGAGGTCTACACCTCGTACTACGGCAGCGCGGCGGCTGATCCGTGGCTGGTGAACCTCGCGGGCAAAGGCGCCGCGACGTACGCCGTCTTCGGCTTCGTGGAATACACCAAGCCGGACGGATCGACCGCTTACAGCCCGTCGCTGTATGCCCAGCAAATCGTTGCCTAAGGCTTGACAGCCTTCGCAACGTGAAGAGTAGAAATCCCTCGGCGGTAACCCGCCGAGGGATTTTTTATGACCGGTAAAATCAGGGGTCTCCCACAAACGCCGGGCGTCGTGCGGATCAAGGGTTCGCACATGTCGTATTACAGCCCGTTCTATCAACGCTGGATAACGAAATCGTGGCCGAAGGGAAACGGTGGTGATACGCCGCGCCGCGCCGCTGCGCGCGCGGCCTTCATCGACGCAACGCAAAAGATCAAAAGCGCTGCTCCTGAAATGTGGCAGGCGGCAGAGGAATGGGCCAAGAATTCTCCCTATCTCGCACGTGACGTGCTGATGGCCAGCGCGATGGGGACGTTTTCCGAAATCACAATGGCTGACGGTACAACGAAAGTGAGCTTGCGCGTGACCAATCGAACCATACAGCAATTGCTGGACAGCATCGGCTTCCAACCCGGAACGCTGCTGGCACGAACCGCAGATGAATGGCAAGCGCTCTTGCCGGGTGATGCGGGCGACGTGTTGACCATGGACCCTTCCACCGGCTTGCCGGATTGGGCGCCGCCATCAGGTGGCGGCGGCGGCGGATCGCAGTTGATCGCGCAACCCGAAATCCGAGCCATAGGTAACGGCGCGTGGGCGGCGAACGATATAATTCTCACGCCGGTTTTCCTGCAAAGCGGCGCGAAAATTCATGGAATCGGATGTTATCCAGCGGCAACAAATGCCGCGATAAGTTGGTCAGTCGGCATCTATGCCGGAACGCTGACCACGGTCACCGGCTTACTGGTCACCGAAGCGGCAACGCCGGGTTGGCTAAAGGATGTGCCGAATATTCACGAACTCGCGACACCGCTTCCAATCGTGACAGACGGTCTCTATTGGGTCGGCGTCTGGGCAAACGCTTCAACCGCAATATGGGGCCAGACGTGCCGCCAGGCATTCTGGTCGCAAGCCGGTGGCGTATGGCCAAACCCGGGAGCAGCACCGTCATTCAACAACAACGGCGCGGCGATATTCGCCGTTGTCGAACCGCCAGCGGCCTAAGCCATGCCTTACGCTCCACCGCTATTCGAACACCTCGCGAAAAGCGCAAAGATCATAACGCGCGTTCTCGAAATGCCGTGCGCTGATCCAATCACCGTCTACCTCGAAGCCGCCGAAGCTATCGCTGGCGGCATCATCTGGGGTTACGTCACACCTGATCCGAAAGAGGTCTATCATCAAGTTGCCGGTGAGCCTCTGGTACACAGCATCAGGGAACATTTTCATGACGCCTTCGACGCAACGGGCGGAAGCTTTAAAGCCACACGCCGTTGGATCGGAAAATTCTTAGGCGCAACGGACCGCTTCGTGTGGTGGCAATTTCTCGCCGCATCGGCGGAACAGGGTCTGATCGAAGCGCAGGGCACAATGCGACGACTCGCGAAATGCGACAACTTCCACGATCCAAACTTCGGATCGGGCGGACCGTACATCTTCGCGATCAGTGACAGCGGTGAATGGCACAACGCCAATATCGCGATCACTCAGCCCGAAAGTAAGTTCTATCCAGTCACATCATCATTCATCGAAGCGAGGCCGAACCACACGGCGATGATCGCGGTCAGCGCGCAATTCGAGGACTTCAACGCAATTCCTGTCCCCACAAGCTCAAAGATATGGCGGCACGATACGGGCATGGACCTAGACCGTGATACGAATTGGGAAGGCGGTGTTAGTTCCGGCTTCACCCCGCACGTCTGGTATAAATCAAGAAGCGCGTTCTCTAAGCCGACAATTGTTGAGGCGCAATTCGCCTATTTTGGCGGGGTGCCGCTACCACTGCATGAGGCCTTTCCCATCGCGGACACCGTAAACGGCTATTTCTATTCATAGGAGGTGCATCAATGCTGACGGCAAAAGATATTTCTGTAACGGTGCAACGCTGGTTTCTGTCTCATGGCATCCCATCGCGCACGGAATACACGTTGCCAAATGGACGAAGGCTTGATGTCGCTGGCATCGGAAAAACCGGCTACCTCGCGGGCGTCGAGATCAAGCTCGATGCGCGCGATCTCAACCGCGATCTGAAGTGGCCGGTATATCTGCAATTCTGCAAAGTGTTTTACTTCGCTGTGCCGGTCGGCTTTCCGCTCGATATCATTCCCGAAAAATGCGGCATCCTCGTCAGCGACGGAACCACGTGCAGGCATTTGCGGGGATTGACCGAAACAAAGAGGTTTCGGCAATCCGTGCTCTTGCGCGCGTAGCCGCGAAGCCGCGTCTCCGCCCTTCGGGCTGCGATCACTCCCCGAAGGGCAGGGCACAACATATAGATGATTGGTCAGCGATCCTGACCATTTGCAAAAAACCCAAGATGTTGATCTGTCTCTGCCGGATAGCGTGTGTCGGCTCGCTATGCGTCAAACCGCCATTGGCGGTTCCTTCACTACGTTTCGGCCCTTCGGGTGACGCGCGATCCGACACACGCTATGGGCTGGGATGATGTTAAGCGCGCGACTGCTGCGCTCAACATCGTCAAGGAAAGGTCATTGGCAATGATCACGTTTACGGTCGCCTTGGCACTGGCTTTCATCGAAGCCCATAGATGGCTGATCGTGCTCGGAATGCCGGTGCTGTTCATCTGGATGGCCAGTCGGTCATTCCGCAGGCTTTAAACAGAGGAGATTGAACGCCGGAACTGCGCGAGACCATGGGTTTTTCGTATAAGTAATATTATGGGAAATAGTCGGGCGATTGCCTTAGGGACGCCCGGCAGCGATGGAACCAAAAGCCGGCGCTTGTCGATGAGGATGACGCCCGTCGGATGGCTCGCAAGTCCTAATTGAACAACCGCTCGACCAAAAAAACACCCGCTAGCACCGCGATAAAGTCGACCACCACGATAGGAGCCAACAAAATTGTTGGCTTTACGTCGATCCGCCAACCGAAGGACGCTATCAAATACAAGTGTAGAGCGATACACGCGCCTATATAGATACGAAACGACCATTCATTTCTGAGGTCCCATCTAACGCGCATCACCACTGCGATGACGGTAAATGAAAAGGCGGAAACAAGTCCCTTATCTTCCATGCCGAAAAAGGCAAAAATGAACAATATTATTAAGGCGATCCCACCGATAGCGAACGTCCAAAGTTTACCTATCGCTTTCCCGCCGCCGCTGTCGCCTGGCATGTTAGTCGCCCCGCAATATCAAAAAAGCAATTCCTATTTCTTGTTTTGCGCCATTGAGCTGACTTTTCCCATCACCACATCATCCTTCAACGCCCTGTCCTCCAACCGCACCCGCTTAGCAAACCGCCCCTCGATCCTGAATCCCAATCGCTCATAAAGCCGGATCGCATGGCAATTGCCTTCGCGGACCATCAGCTCGAAGCGCGCGACGGCGGGCTTGAGCGATTTCGCGGCGTCGAACATCGCTTCGAACAACGGCCCGTGGCAATGGATTCAGCGTCGTCGAGCCGCGAGGGCCGGATGGTGGTCATGCGCTGCGCGGATCGTCCTTCGGATCGACGTAGTGAAGACCCAATGGCCCGATCGCCATCACCTGCGTGACGTATTCGCCGGATTTGGCGAAATGAAAATGCGGCTGGTCGCCGGGAAGAACGATCACGCTCCCTGCCCCATACGCCGTCAGTTTCGATTCATCGAAGGTCTCGCCGAGCCCGATGTAGAACACGCCCGACATCACCGTGTAGATGCGGTCTTCGGGGTGGCTGTGCGGCATCAACTTCACGCCCATGGGCACCTTCACGCGGACCACATAAGGCCCGGCCTGCGCGGGGTCGCCCACCAGTACCGCCAGCCGCGCCCCGGGCGGGAAGGCCGGGAAGGGTTTCCATTCGATGTCTTCGGGATGAATGGCGACGAACCTGTCCTCGCCCGGCTGATGGAGGCGGTTCGCCGGGCCTGGTGGGGAAGGCTGTGCCATGAGAGTCAGGTCCGGGCTGAGGCGGGCCGGACTGTACGACCGGCAGGGTGCCGGATGAACGGACGACCGCAAATATTTCCGGCCCTGCCCCTTGAAGGGTCCTGTCCTAGTTAGGCCGTATGTGTCCTAATTTATTTCTTGCGTTGTCCTATTTTCATGCAAGGCCCTATTAGTCCTCCGCAAACCTCCTACCGGTTCTCTTGGGGAGAGATAAGAACAACGCCTTGACGAGCTTCGATTTCCGCCACCGTCTCCCATTCGCCGCTTTCCACTTTCACTTGGAATTTCAACATTCCGGGTTCTTGAATTTGAACCACAGCTGGCGGCACCGGGATTGCACCCCGCCCAGCTACTCCTATTTCTACGTTCGCTTTGGCTTGCGCGAGAAAGGCCCCTGTCGGACTTACAATTCTCACCTCAATGTTCACGCTCCCCGTTCCTTCAGCAATCGTTGGCAACCACAATGCAAACGAAACCGGAATTGGAAATTGAACCACGCGAATATCGGCCGAAAAGACGCCGATCAGAATATATTTTCCGTTGATTTCTTGCCGGATGTCTTCGCAAATGACTGCGGGAGATAATTTCAATACGGGCGCGGGCATGGCTTGGCCTTACATTGTTATGCAGCGGCAAACTCAACTCTGGTCGCCGCACTTTCTGCGGCGACGTCGTTTGGACGCCCTAACCAGTGAAGTTCGCTTATGGGATTATAAGCGAAGGATCTGTAGGGGTTGATCATTTTTTCGTCGTAAGCAACCGAGATGGTAATTGACGAAGCCGCTCGTGACTGCGTTAGAGCGTCGTTTTCGAAGCTAGGAACATCAAGTACGTCATCCGATATCTCAGAGACGAATTTGACAACTTCGCTATACGGAACAAATTTAATCGAAAGTCCAACATCAAACGCCGAGGCAATTCTACGCAAAGTCCCTGCTTCAAAATTCTCGTAGTTGGGGTCTTCTAGGCTTGAAATTCTGGATTGTTTCATTCCAGATTTATTTGCCAATTCAGCTTGGGTCCAGCCACGGGATTCACGCATCGCTGCGATTTGTGCTGCAACGGTATTGGAAAGATGGGCGGCTACATAGGAATCCCTATACGCCTTCTTCCTCATCTTCTTCCAAATCGCCGTCATCGTCGTATTGATGAAATTGTACATGTCTCGAATTACCCTTTATGCGTTCGTGTCGATCCTGTGCGGTCTCGATATCGCTTCTGGGGATTTTCCCGCCTTTCTCAATGGCACCGCTTAACAATACGAACTGGCGTTGTCCGCAATAGGTGCCCAATGGGCGGTACTGAACTTTGTTCCCCGTAATGCGCAATTCATAGATCGCATCTGTCCCTCTGTATTTTGACAGCCACTTTTCGGGCCATTTGCTCATGCCTTCCATCTGTTGGAGGCGATAGTCGATTCGTGCTCGGTCCTCATCTGGAAGCGTGTCCAGCCATTCTCTGATCGGGTTTCTGCCGGTCAGCTCAATGTAATCATAGAAAGTCCAGACAGCCATACGCTATCACATAAAAATTATATTAGCGTGAATCCAGCCTTGACTTAATATCATTTATAAGTGATATTAGGACACTCGCTAATGAAAAAGGCCTGTTTTCACAACGGTTTACGTAATGAAAACAGGCCGGAATCAGAGGCGGGGGTAGCAGGTTCGCCGCGGTAGCCCTTACCAAGCGTGCCCGGTCGGTTCGACTCCGACTACCTCCACCAAGAGAGTGGCCCCAACGCTGCGCTAACAGCGCGGGGGCCGATCAGCAACCCAGGGATTTGGCCCCCTGAGACGTGACCGGATGAAATATAAGGCAACTTCCTTACCTCTTCTAGTCGCCCTCAGGGCCTGTCCCCAACCATGGATTGGCCCCATGAACAACCTACCCTTTGAAAAGCAAGTCGAAGCCATTGCCGCCCTGACCGAAGGATGCAGCATCCGGGCTGTCGAGCGCCTTACCAATGTCCACCGGGACACGATCATGCGCCTAGCCGTGCGGGTGGGCGAAGGCTGTTCCAAGCTCCACGGTCGCCTCATGCGCGACCTAAGCGTGAACCGGATCGAACTTGACGAAATCTGGTCCTACGTCGGCAAAAAGCAAAAGAAAGTCACGGCAACAGACACCGACATGGTGGGCGATCAATACACTTTCATCGCGCTGGCCGGAGCGGCCAAGGCGATCATCACCTACCGCACCGGCAAGCGTAACCGGGAAAACACAGAAGCGTTTTGCACCGATCTACGCCGCCGGGTGATCGGAACGCCGGAGATTTCCGCAGATGGCTTCCAAGCCTATCCGTGGGCCGTGTCGCTGGCATTTGGCGAGAACGTCCAATTCGGCGTGGTGGAAAAACACTATGCGGTAAATGCCACGCCAGAGGCCGCCCGCCGCTACAGCCCAGGCGTAGTAGTAGGCGTAAGTAAAAACGCCGTAGTAGGCGCTCCCAAACATATCAGCACGTCTTTTGTGGAACGGCAGAACTTGACGCTTCGCATGTCGCAGCGTCGTTTCACGCGCCTCACGAACGGTTTTTCAAAGAGCTATTTGAACCACTGTGCCAGCGTGGCGCTGTACGTCATGCACTACAACTTTTGCCGCGTGCATGAAGCCCTACGCATTACCCCCGCGGTGCAGTTGGGCGTCACAGATCATGTGTGGTCGATCAGCGAGCTTGTCGAAGCGGCCCTTGATGGGACGCTGCAAAATACCGTCCCCGCTGGCCGTAAGGCTGGACCATTCACGGTTATTCAAGGTGGTAAGGATTGACACCTTGCAACCGAATCAGATGGCCTCGGCGGTTGACTGCCAAAAGGGAAAGGCGGGGTTCGCGGCCCCGCCTCTTTTGGGTTCCACACAGCGGGAGCGCCGCCGTGGAAACGTAGGATGTGAATAGCGGCACGAAACACTGTGTCGGGACTACGTGTCAAGCGGCGCTCCGTTATCAATGATAGGAACGCCAAATGGCTATTTTTGTAGTTGGATACGACATTCACCCCAGTAAAGGTGAAACTTACCACGAATTGATCGACGCGATTAAAGCGCTTGGGGATTGGTGGCACTGCCTCGACTCAACGTGGTTGCTAAGCTGCGATCTAACCGCCGTGCAGATCAGAGACACGCTTTGGAATCATATGAAAAGCGACGATAAACTTCTCGTCGTCAAATATGCCCCTCCCGGATCAGCTTGGGTGGGCTTCTCCGGAAATTGTCAGACTTGGCTGAAGAGCCACATGTGAAGTGCCGTGAGGGGCGCCCCAATAGGTGTCCCTCACCTTAATGGGAACTTTTAGTGCCCTGGCCATCCACAGAACTGCGCGGAGTTTCCAATATTCCATTGTCCTAATTTCCTTTCTCGCTTGTCCTAATTCGGACAGCACCCCTTGAAGCAGCGTAACGCTCTTCTTAGCTATTTGCTTATCTCTAGAATTGCGTCCGAAACGCCCCGGCGGAACCCCGTCCGGGGCGTTCGTGCGTTAAGCTGCGGAAATCGCAGCGTTTTTGAAAAACCCGAAACTGGTTGAAGCCCGGAGTCTGTCTAAAATGGAGTGCAATACGCTTACATCGAAATTTCGATTTTCATCCCATCAAACGCCGGTTCCACCCCCGGCGGCAGTTCGCGCCGGAGTGTCTCGTAATCGAGATCGACATGGAGATTGGTGAGGATCGCCCGCTTCGGCTTCACCCGCGCGATCCATTCCAGCGTCTGTCCCACGTGCGCGTGGCTCGGATGCGGCGCATAACGCAGCGCATCGACGATCCAGCATTCGACGCCTTCCAGTGCCGCGAACGCCGCTTCGTCCAACCCATTCACATCGCTCGAATAAGCGATCGATCCAAAACGAAATCCCAACGAACGAATTTGTCCATGCTCCTGCCAGAACGCCAACACCGGCAACGCACCGCCCGCCCCCGCGATCTCGAATTCGCGAAACGGCGTGCGAATGTCATGTGCTTGCAGGATGGCCGGATAATCGCTGCCCGGCGGCTGAATAAAGCAATAGCTGAAACGATTGAGAATGCGCTGGAAGGATTCTTCTTCGGCATAAACATCGACGTGGCGGCGAATATTCATCGCGATCATCCGAAGATCGTCGATGCCATGAAGCTGGTCGGCATGATCGTGTGTGATGAAAACCGCGTCGAGCGTCGTCACGCGCGCGTCGATCAGTTGCTCGCGCATATCGGGCGAGGTGTCCACGAGAACCGTGGTTGTGCCGTCAGCGCCCTTCTGCCGGACGAGCAGCGAACAGCGCCGCCTGCGGTTCTTGGAATTGTTGGGATCGCACGCACCCCAGATACCCGCGCCGTCGGGTCCGCCGATGCGCGGTACGCCGCCCGAAGAGCCGCAGCCCAGAATGGTTGCTTCCAGCGACGTCATTGCGGCCGCTGAACTTTGGTGAACAGATGAAAGAAGTTTTCAGTGGTCCGCGCCGACATTTCCTCGACGCTGACGCCCTTAAGATTTGCCAGAGCCGCAGCCGTGTGCGCAACAAACGCCGGTTCATTGCGCTTTCCCCGGTGCGGCATGGGCGCAAGATACGGCGCGTCCGTTTCGACCAGAAGCCGGTCGAGTGGAACGTCTTTCAGCACCGCGCGCAATTCGTCGGACTTCTTGAACGTCGCGATACCGGAAACCGAAATGCAGAAACCCAAATCCAGTGCCGCATCGGCCAGTTTCTTGGTGCCCGTGAAGCAATGGATCAATCCGGTAAAAGCGCCCTTCCCCATTTCTTCGCGCAAAATCGCAATGGTGTCGTCTTCCGCGTCGCGCGTGTGTACGACAAGCGGCAATCCCGTTTCTCGCGCGGCGGAAATGTGGGCGCGGAAATTCTGCTTCTGCTCGTCTCGGGGACTGTGTTCGTAATAGTAGTCGAGCCCCGTTTCGCCGATGGCCACGACCTTTGGGTGTCGCGCGCGTTCGAGAAGCGCCAGGGAATCCGCCAGCAATTCCTTTTCCGCTTCATGCGGATGAATGCCGACGGAACACCACACATTCGGAAATCGTTCGGCGACGCCTTGCACCTGCGGGAATTTCTCCAACGTCGTGCCGATGCTCACGCAAACCCGCACACCGGCATCCGCCGCGCGCTGGACCACGGCATCCAGCTCCGGCGCGAATTCGGGAAAATCGAGATGGCAATGACTGTCGACCAGCATTCAGAGCCTTCCGTACCGTTTAGCCTCATCCAGCGTGATTGCCGCACTCACCACCGTTTGCCGCGGATCGAGATAAAGCGCCGAGCTACGCGCGAATTTGGAGCGCACACGTTCACTCGCTTCAATCCATCGGTCGAGCCGGACACCGCCGGTTTCACCTTTGGCGCGAATGCGATCGCTGAGAGCATTGGCGAGGAAAACCCCAAACGTCTCCAGTCCATCCGTCGCTCGGGCAAGTTTGTCTCCCAGCGCCAACAGTGCCGGGATATCCGGATGGCCGGTGCTTTCGATCAAACGATCGGCGTCGCGCGCGAGTACAACGCCCTCCCCTTCGGCCAGCACCAGTGCAGTGCCGATGGAGCCTCCCGAAAGCCGCGCCAGCGACGCGCGTTCTTCGTCATCGATATCCGGCAATTTCTTTTTGAGCGCGGCTTCCATTTCGATTTCGCTCAACGGCCGCAAGTCGAGGCGCTGGCAACGCGAACGGATCGTCGAAACAAGCCGCCCCGGATTGTTCGACAAAACGAGGATCATCGCGCGCGCCGGCGGTTCCTCAAGCGTCTTGAGCAGGGCATTCGCCGCCGCATCGTTCATGTCGTCGGCCGTATCAATGATGGCCACGCGCCACCCGCCCGCGCCCGATGTCATGCCGAAGAAGGACGAGAGCTTCCGCACTTCCTCGACGGAGAGCACGTTCATCAGCTTGCCCGTGCGTTCGTTCACCGCGCGGCGCAGAATAAGCAACCCCGGATGCGCACCCGCTGCGACCTGCAGGCTGACGGGATCTTTGGGCGCCACCGCCAGATCCTCCGGGCCTTCAGACGTTGCTCCGTAACGCAAAAGGTAACGCGCAATGCGATAGGCAAGCGTCGCCTTGCCAATGCCGGACGGACCTGTGATCAGCCAGGCCTGCGGCGGCCGCCCGCCGCGGATCGCTCGCGCGGCCCGCGCCAGCGCTTCGCGATGCCCGGCAAGTTCGTGGACTTCGCGCGGATGCGGTTGCCCCTCAAGTCGGTCGGCTTCCGGCAATGTTACGGGTTCGGAACGTCTGGCCATGCCGGATCATATGCCGAAACGCGATTGCACTTCACGCCAGATGCGGTCCGCCACCTGATCCTCGGAACCCGACGCGTCGATCAGTACACAGCGTTCCGGATGCGCCTTGGCGATTTCATGGAATCCGTCGCGCAGGCGCTGGTGGAAATCGAGGTCGAATTTCTCGAAGCGGGTTTCATTTCCGCGTCGTGCGTGTGCCCGTTTCAGCCCCTCCTGCACCGGCAGGTCGAGGATGAGTGTCAGATCGGGTTCGAGGCCGTCGAGAACGGCATCCTCGATGACCGAAATCTTCTGCGCCCGCAATTTGCGGCCCACGCCCTGATAGACATAGGTGGAATCCGTGAAGCGATCGGCAATTACCCATTTGTGGGCGACAAGCGCAGGCTTGATGGTTCGCGCCACATGGTCGGCACGCGCGGCGAACATAAGAAGCGCTTCCGTCAACGCATCCCACCGGCCGGGCTCGCCTTCGACGAGAAGCTTGCGGATTTCCTCAGCCCCCGGCGAACCGCCGGGTTCGCGGGTCAGCACGCTGGCAATGCCGTGCTTCTGCAATTCCGCCGAAAGTCTTTTGGCTTGCGTAGACTTTCCCGCGCCCTCCCCGCCTTCGAGGGTGATGAAATGAGCGCGGCCATTCTTGTTCATTGCGAATGCTTGCTGCCGAGAAGCAGAGACAGGCCTTCGATACCGCGCGAGAAGATACCGGCGCGATCCACGGCTACGCCTGCGTAAAGCGCGTAGCTGCGTGCGGGGTAATCGGGAGCAGAAACCGTCAACGTGCCAACGCGTTGGCCTTTCGCGATGGGTGCCTCAATCGGCGTATCGTAGCGGACCGCTACTTTAAGCTTCTTGCGCGAATCCACCTGCATGGTCACGCCGAGCGGAGCACCAAGCACCAGCGGCACGGTCTCTTGTGTGCCGTGCCAGACTTTCGCGGTGCCAACCACATCGTTTGCGGAAACCAGGTTGTAGTGACGAAATTCACGAAATGCGATTTCAAGAATACGAGCGGCTTCTTCCGCGCGATAGCGTTCCGCCCACCAATCGTTCTTGTCCGGGTAGCGAAGGCCGTTGAGCACGAGGATCAATCGCTGGCCGTTGCGTACGGCAGATGCGGTCACGCCATATCCGGCGGCATCGGTGTGTCCTGTCTTCAACCCATCCGCGCCAGGGAATTTTTCAAGGACGAGATTGCGGTTCGGCTGATGAATGTTGTGCCAGGTGAACTCGCGTTCGCCGAAATAGTGATAATACTGCGGGTAATCGCGAACCAGATGACGCGCCAGTTTCGCGAGGTCCATCGCCGACATCAATTGTCCCGGCGGTTCCGGCAACCCGTCCGGATTGACGAAATGCGACTGCTTGAGGCCGATCTCCTTCGCCCGCGCATTCATCATGGTGGCGAAGTTCTCCATCGAACCGCCGAGCGCTTCGGCGATGACCATGCAGGCATCGTTGCCGGATTGGATGATGATACCGCGGATCAGGTCTTCTACCGGGATGCGCGCGCCCAATTCGACAAACGACTTCGAACCCTGCGTGCGCCAAGCGCGTTCTGAAACGGGAAATGTGTCGGTCAGCTTTACGCGGCCGTCTTTCAGACGCTGGAACAGCATTTCCAGCGTCATCAATTTGCTCATCGAGGCCGGCGGCATCGGCGTGTCGGCATCCTTGGCCCACAACACGTCACCCGTTTCGGCATCCATCAGAACCGCGTGTTCTGCCTGGGTCGTTATCAGGGCTTGCGCCGCCCCGGCATGGACCAGCGAAAGGAGGAGCACACACAACGAAAGACGCCGAAGGAACATCGCCATACTCACTGATCGACCACGATTTGCGCGTCGTTACTACCAAGCTTGACCACCCGCGCCAATGCCGCGTCGGCGGACGAAAGCTCGTCGAACGGTCCGACTCGGACACGATAGAGCGTCTGCCCGTTGCGTGTGATCGGCGAGATCATGAGCCCGCCGGCCGCCGCCAGCCGGGTCTTCAGCCGCTCCGCATTGGCCCGCGTGCTGAATGCGCCGGCCTGCACATAGAGATGCGTGACCGCCGGTACCGGCACTTGCATCACCTGCCCTGTCACGGGTTCCTCGATAGGGGGCGCGGGTTGCAAGCTGGTGGGTGGCGGCGCGCGAAGCTCGCCCACCTGAACGGGAGGAGCGACGGTGGTGCCGGGCACGATATTGAGCGCGCTCGTGTCCACCTTGCTGGTCGGAGCAGCAGGTACGGCAGTCGCGATCTCGGGCGGCGTTTCCTCTACAGGCTGTCCACCCGGCAGGAGCGCGCGCCCCATATAGGTGACACGCACCCGCGCGGTGCCCTGAAGCCTGAATCCCAGAAGGTCCGCTGCGCGCTCAGACACGTCGATGATGCGCCCCCTGGCAAACGGACCTCGATCATTCACCCTTACGATCAGCGAACGCCCGTTATCGAGATTAGTAACCCGCACATTCACCGGCATCGGTAACGTGCGATGGGCGGCTGTAAGCGCCTTGGAGTCAAAAACCTCGCCATTCGCCGTTCGTTGACCGTGGAATTCGGCGCCATACCAGGATGCAACGCCGGTTTCGTCATAGTCCGGCTGTTCGTGCGGATAGTACCAGATACCATCCTGTTGATAGGGGTTTCCAATCTTGTAAATCCCGGCAGCGGACGGAAGGCTGACTTCGTGATTTTCCGGCGGAGGCGGCCCCGGCCGCGTGGCGCAGGCCGCGACGGACAGGGCAAGCAACGCAGCCGCCGCAGCGGATCGCAACGCACGCAACAAGAGGGGAAATCCATTCGAATCACTAGAACGCTAGCCGATGCCTCCCCTTCGCCTCAACCGCCGCCGGTTGCAGGCTGGCCTTTTCGGCGGTAGAGCCGGGCACAAGGATGGGTGGCCGAGTGGTTTAAGGCAGCGGTCTTGAAAACCGCCGGGCCTGCAAGGGTCCCGTGAGTTCGAATCTCACCCCATCCGCCATGCGGATCGCGTATCGTCGGGGTTGGATGCCGTCAGATATGTTCAATCCAGCGATTGCGGGCCCGGCCTTGGCCGAAAAGCGATCCCTACAAGATCGCAATGTTGGCGCAGGCTTCGCCGCTTCGGCGTTTCTGCATGGCTTGGCCGCTCTATTACTTTTGCTGCTCATCAAACATGGACATCGCGAACCTCCGGTACCGCCCTTTCGCATCGTGCCAGTGGATATGGTTCAGCTTGGCGAAGAAACGGCCTCCCCTGCGCAACCACTGAAAGCGCTAGCGCCGCAAGAACGGGCTGCGCCCCGCCCGAAATACAATCCGGTTCCGAGCGGCATTGCACCCGACAAACAGAAACCCGTTCCAGACGAATTGGAATCGAAGCTCCGTACCTTGTCGAAATTGCGTGCGCCGCCAAGCGAAACCCCGCTAGAGAACGATGAAACCGGTGCATCAAACGTGTCGGCGGAGAGCGATGGTGCCAAACGCGGGCCGCATGCGACATACAGCATCCGCGACTATATACGGGCGCAGGTTGAGCGCCGCTGGAGTCTCGACCTCAACCGACTTGGCAATCGCGACGTTGCGATTCCCATCCGCATCGAAATCACCAGCCGCGGCGTCGTGACCAAGGCCGAGATCGTCGAAAGCGCGCGCGCCGCGAAGGACAAGATCTATCGCGATGTCGCCATCAGCGCGCGCAACGCCGTGTTGCTTTCGTCGCCGATCGAACTGCCAGCGGGCCGATACGAAAGCGTTATGGAACTGACGTTGCTGCTCAACCCCAAAGATACGTTGCGCTAAGGCAGGTCGCGCGCAAGCCTGAATCCTGCAAGGCTCGAATAATCGTACTCGCCGCCATTGTGCATGCTGCCGCTGCGTGTCGCCGACCTGACGAAGATCGGCAGATTGTCCCAGGAGCCCCCGCGTACGACATGCCTCGTGCAATCGCCGCTCGTCCATGCGCTGCCATCACGCGGAGCGCCCACATAATTGGGATGCCAGCAGTCGGCCGTCCACTCCCAGGCGTTGCCGAGCATGCCGTATAATCCAAAAGGATTGGGCGGAAATGCATCCACGTCGGCGAGCACATGATTGTCCCATCTGCTGCCGCAACCGTTGCAGTTGGTTTTGTTGGTGCCGATCTCGTCACCCCACCAGCGCGCGGTCTTCGTTCCCGCGCGGGCGGCATATTCCCACTCTGCTTCTGTCGGAAGGCGGTAAGGACCCTTTCTGTTTCCGAGAGAAGGTCGTTCGCGGTGCACCTTTTCGTTCAGCCAGGCGATGTAAGCTTCGGCATCGCGCCAATCGATGCACACCGCGGGCCATTTGGGCGGTTCGGCCGTGCTTGGAGGAAAAGCAAGTCCGCGTTTTGGAACACTCCATTTCATATCGAGAATGGGGTTACAGGGCGCGGGCTGATAGCCAGCGTCTCGCAAGAAGGCGATGAACTGTTCGCTTGTGACCGGATACTTGCCCAGCGCGAATGCCTTGATCGAAACGACGTGTTGCGGTCCCTCGTTGTCGAACCGGCCGCTTTCGCCCGCAGGGCTACCCATGACAAAATTGCCCGCCGGAACGCCGATCATCTTCGGACAATCCTTGCATTCCTGGAATTCGCGCTCCCCGTGCTCTTGCGCCGCCGCAACAAAGCGGACCGAAAAGAGCACGACGAATCCGATGGCGATTGCGTGGGCCAGAATCGTCAAATCACAAACTCGCGTAAATGGCATCGATCAGGGCTCGGTTACGCGGGTTTTGCCAACGAGGGCCCATGTCGTTGGTGATGTAACCGAACGCAATGCCAGTTTCGGGATCGCAGAACCCCACGGATCCGCCCGCACCGAAATGACCGAAGGAACCGGCGTTCGGTCCGAGAGGCCGTTCGGTCTGCGTGAGTTGAAATCCGAGGCCGAAGCGCGATGGCCGCTGCGTGACGAGGTCTTCTCCCGAAGATTGTTCGGTGGTTGCAAGGGCCAGTGTCTCTGCCTCCAATATGCGAACGTTGTCGATCATGCCGCCATTGGCGAGGGCTGCATAGACACGCGCAATCCCCCGCGCCGTTCCATGGCCATTGGTCGACGGAATCTCGGCCAACCGCCAAGCCGGGCGGTTGACCCAACGTGCTCCTGAAATGCCGGGAGGATTCCAGTAGGCATTCCAGCGCATCAGATCGAAATCACCAACCGGGGGCGATTGCGTTGGCCACGCACCATCAGGCCAGAGGAATTCCGCAGTACGCCCGTGCTCGCTCTTCGGTAGCCCGATATGAACGTCGGCATCCAATGGACGCGCTATTTCTTCTCGCAGCATCTGACCGATGCGTTTACCGGAGGCACGACGGACAACCTCGCCTATCAGGAATCCGAACGTGTTGACGTGGTAGCCGTGCGCCGTACCCGGTGGCCACCACGGAGTTTCCGCAGCAAGCGCCTCGGTCATTGCTTTCCAATCGAGCATTGCGCCTTCGGCCAGCGGCGCGCGCAAAGCAGGCAAGCCTGCGCGATGCGAGAGAAGATCGCGCAAGGTGATGTTTTCCTTCCCATTCGCGGAAAACTCCGGCCAGAGGCGTGCAACCGGTGCGTCAAGCCCAATCCGGTTGCGCTCCACCAGGCGCAACGCGCAGATCGCGCATAGCGCTTTGCTGACGGAGAAGAAATTGACCAACGTTTCCCGCCGCCACGGCTTGCTGCGCGCGCCGTCGGCCCAGCCGCCCCACAGATCGGCGACAACCCGGCCCCGGATCGACAGCGCAATGGCCGCCCCCGGTTCGCCACGCTCCGCAAAATTGGCGGCAAAAGCGTCTCGCAACCGGGAAAATTCGGGATCGCAAAAGCCGTCGATCACGGAAGCACCTTGTCCTTTACGTTACTGTCGCGGCTTAATGCGCATTCTGCAATATCGGAAACGCGCCAATGATAAAGCTGACATTCTGCCTGAAACGCCTGCCGAGCCTCAGCCGCGAAGCCTTTCAGACCTATTGGCACGAAAAGCACGCTCCGTTGGTCGCAAGGCATCGAGACGTTTTGCGCATTCGGCGCTACGTGCAATTCCATTCCGGTTCATCCGAAATCAATGACGGCATACGTGCAACCCGGCATGCGCCCGAAATGTATGATGGCGTTGCCGAATTGTGGTGGGATTCGCTCAATGATGTCTTCGCAGACCCCACGCCGGAACGCGAAGCGGCGGGGCTCGCGCTGCTTGAAGACGAACGCAAGTTCATCGACCTGCCGCAATCGCCTCTTTTCTTTGGCGAAGAGAAGGTGATCTTCGGCTAGTCCCCGTCAGTTGCGGCAACGGCCTGGCGCGCAAACAGCGCCCGACGGCCTTCGATCAATTGCCAACCTGCCAAACACGGCGCGCCGATGAGGAAATCGCGCGCACGCCGCACGAGCGAAAATGCCAAAGCCACGCCCGGCGGGATGCCGAACATCGCGCACAGAGCCACATAGGCCGCTTCCTGCACGCCGACGGCTCCCGGAATGAAGAAGGCAAAGGTGCGAAGCCCCGTAAAAAGACTGTCGATCACGCAGGCTTCCGCCAACCCGATGGGCGACCCCATCAAGCGGAAAGCAATCCACGCTTCTGCGGCGCCAAGCGCCCAGGCGATGAAGTGCAACGCGAACGCCGCCATCGCGCGACCGTCCCTGGCCAACACGCGCGAAATCATCGCGCGCGTTTCATTTGGTTCGCCCAGCTGCAGGACCGGCCAACGCTGCGCCATCCGCATGGCGAGGCGCTCCAGCGCTCTGCGGCTTCGATCGCGAAAGGTCGCCGCAAGCGCGAGCAAGCCACCGCTTATCGCGACGCCCGCCAGTACCGGGGCAAAATAATCGCTTTGCTGCTTGAGCATTGCCAACAGCGCAAGTCCGATCAGGATGTAGGGTAGCTTGGCCGCCAACTCCACAACGAGATCAACGACCGTAGAGATCGCCGCGAAAAATCCAGGTACGCCGGAAAGCGCCAACGCGCGCGCGCCAAAGACGTAACCGCCGACCTGCGAGAATGGCAGCACCTCAGCGGCGCCGTCGCGCACCAGTCGCGCCCAGATAAATTTGCGGGCCGTGGCTCCCGCGAGATCTCTGCCAAGCGACCACCATGCAAGGCCGAGAAAGACGGCAACAGGAAGATGTGCCGCAACAACGATAGCAAGCCCGCGGAAACCCAGCGTCGTCCAGGCTGCTGCAATGGGAGCCGTTCCGAAATGCACCAGCAACCAGCCGAGCACCGCCAGTCCGGCTGCAAACGCCAGTGTGCCAAGAAATTTCATGCGGGCGTCAATGCCCGCGGGTTGTCCGCGCGCGCTTTCCATTCGCTTTCGATCCCGAATGCCGTCATGTAGGGCCGGAACTGCTCCTGCAACGCGACAGCATCAAGGCCCGACTCTCCGAAGTCGTACCGGTTGACACCATAACCGCCGCGCGGCGTGTCGCGGATGAATTCTTCGATAAGGGAACGTGCCTTTGCCGTAAACGGCAGGCCGAAATGGGCGTAGAGAGCCGACACCGTACTCAACGGATCGGCGATCAACGACCGGTAGTGAACGTGATGGATATAGTCCCTGGTCTCCGCATCGGAGACGATCAATCCAGCGCCTTCCACCCAACGCTCACTGACCTGTTGGCCGATCTGATGGCGGTCGAGCTTCCGGGTAAAAGGCGCGCGTAACAGTTCGGTCAGTTTGGCCACGGAAGCCAATACGCTCAACGGGTCGCGGTGAACGAACACGAAGCGCGCATCCGGATAAACCTGCTTGATCGCCCCGAGCGTGAACACATGGTCCGGGCATTTGAGTACCCATTGCCCCCTGCCCGCCTGGTGCTGAAGGTGTTGCAAAAAGCGTTTGTGAAAACGAAAGGCCGCGAGATGCCCTTCGGCGATCAGCCATTGCTGGTATGACGGCACGAAATGCGTGGTGTCGAAGCGAAGGCTTTGGAAGACATGAGCGGTGATCTCGGTGCATTCCTGGGGCGTGGCGGCTGCCAAGGGATGAAGCGATTCAACCCCGGGCGACAGTTTTTCGAACATGCGGAACTGCCGATCGACGCGCGCTGCACGCCCATCCCGTCGTGCATCTTGCGCCAGCGGATAGGGATAGATTGTCTGCCATGACAGCGGTACCCGATTAGCAGGGTCCTGCGCCAAAAGGGAATGCAGGAATGTGGTGCCGCTACGCGGAAGTCCCGTGATGAAAATCGGGGCCTCGATTTTCTCGTCTATAATGGAGGGCGATTTTTCTTCTTCCTCTTCTAATCGCAGCAGATTGGCAAGGAAGCGCGCGATATCCCATTTCACGGCGAGGCTGCCGAACACGCTGAGATCGGCTTCTTCGTTGTAGGACTTCAGCAACACCTGCAACGGCCGCAGGAACGAAAGATCACGAAACTTGCGGCCGGCACGCCTTTCCGCGTCCGCGATCAATGTCTCGGCGCTTAGTGTGCGCGGACGAAATCCTATCGCGTCGGCGGTGACGTCGGCCGCTTTCATCAGACGCGACAGGATCGTCGTCATTAGATGTCCGCGAAACACCGCACTTCGTTGGCGGCCCCCGGCGTGGTCAGCGCACCATAACGCGCCGCCCCGACGTTCTGGGCATAGCGCCACAAAGCGCCCGATCCGAAGGCTGCCGCTTTCGGCTTCCACGCTTTCTTGCGCTCGGCCATCTCGGCATCTGAGACTTCAACATCCATCGTGCCCTTATCGGCGTCGATGGTGATGATGTCGCCGTCCTTCAACAGGCCGATAGGTCCCGCTTCCATCGCTTCCGGGCCCACATGGCCAACGCAAAGTCCGCGCGTGCCGCCCGAGAAACGCCCGTCCGTGACAAGCGCGATGTTCTCAACTCCCTGCCCGTACAGGGCGGCGGTGGTCGACAGCATTTCGCGCATGCCCGGGCCGCCCTTCGGGCCTTCGTAACGGATGACGATGACGTCGCCTTCCTTGTAGTTGCGCGCCTGCACGGCGGCGAACGCATCCTCTTCGCAGTCGAAAACGCGCGCGGGGCCCCGGTGATGCAGGTGTTTCAAACCGGCGATCTTCACGATGGCGCCTTCCGGCGCGAGATTGCCGCGCAGACCAACCACGCCGCCAGTTGCCGCGAGCGGATTGTCGTAGGCGCGCATGACCTTCTGGTTGGGATTGAATTTCACGTCCTTCAGGTTCTCGGCAATCGTCTTGCCGGTGACGGTCATGCAAGATCCGTCGATGTACCCGCCATCGAGCAAGGTGCGCATCAGCATCGGCACGCCGCCTGCTTCCCACATATCCTTGGCGACATACGCGCCGCCCGGCTTGAGGGACGCGAGATAAGGCGTACGCCGGAAAATGTCGGCGACGTCGAACAGATCGAATTTGATGCCGGCTTCGTTCGCCATTGCAGGCAGGTGAAGCGCTGCGTTGGTCGATCCACCGGTGGCGGCCACCACGGCAGCGGCGTTTTCGAATGCCTTACGCGTGCAGATGTCGCGCGGGCGGATGTTCTTCGCCAAGAGCTCCATCACCGCCTGGCCTGCCATCAACGCGAAATCGTCGCGCGAAAGGATTTCGGCGGGCGGGCCGGATGAATAGGGAAGCGCCAATCCGATCGCTTCGGCGACGCAGGCCATCGTGTTGGCGGTGAACTGGCCGCCGCAGGCGCCGGCGCCGGGGCATGCGTGGCGTTCAAGATCGTCCAGATCGCAGGCCGGCATCTTTCCGGCTGCGAACTGGCCCACGCCTTCGAAGATATCGACGACGGTTACGTCCTTGCCCTTGAATTTTCCGGGCATGATCGAGCCGCCGTAGAGGAACACGCTCGGCACATTGAGCCGGAGCATCGACATCATCATGCCTGGCAGGCTTTTGTCGCAGCCTGCAAGGCCGATCAGCCCGTCGTAGCAATGTCCGCGCATGGTCAGCTCGACGGAATCCGCGATCACTTCGCGCGAGACCAGCGACGACTTCATCCCCTCATGGCCCATCGCCATGCCGTCCGTGACCGTGATGGTGCAGAATTCGCGCGGGGTGCCGCCCGCTTCCTTGACGCCGCGCTTGGCCGATTGGGCTTGGCGCATCAGGGCGATGTTGCAGGGAGCAGCCTCGTTCCAGCACGACGCCACACCAACGAAGGGCTGGTGGATCTCGGTGTCGGTCAGCCCCATCGCGTAGAGGTAGGAACGGTGGGGAGCACGCTCCGGCCCTTCCGTGACGTGGCGGGAGGGGAGCTTGGCTTTGTCAAATGTTGTCATTGTCTTCATAGCTCGGCAATCTGTCTGGGCCGGATATACACGACCTCAGGGCAGATCAAAGCCAAAATCGGGACGCCGCCCTTTGCGTGGAAGATACCCCGGAGCCGCCGGTTTCGAAATTATCTTACTGCTAGGCGGGCTAATCCCAGAAACGTCATCGCAACCGCCGCCGGAAATCCCGACTGACTTGCGATAACAAAAGGGGCGCTTCGAGCGCCCCTCTTTTCATCCGATGATCAGTAATGATCGCCGGGATAGTCGTTATGATAGTGATGATGATGGTGACGGCGGTGATGGCTATAGTGGCGGTTGCAATCGTTGCTTCGGGCAATGGCGTTACCGGCGAGACCGCCTAACACTGCGCCACCGACCGCGCCAACTGCGCTATGAGTTGCCACGCCGCCGATGATCGCGCCGCCGCCTGCACCAAGAACCGTGCCTGTGGTGTGATCGTGCCCGCTACAGGAATCCGCCATGGCCGCCACGGTGGTTGCGCCAAGAACGATGACGGCGGCCACTATCATCGCAGCAGTCTGTTTCAACATGGAATTCTCCCATCTGCGGGCAAACATATGCCTGCCCCTACCTAATTCAGATGGGGAGAGAAAGTTCCATCACAAGGCCAGAGGCAATGCTTAAACCGCAAGCCGGTTAACCGCCTCACGCAGACGATTCGCCAAGGCGGCCGCGTCCGAACGCTTTTCACGCTGTTCGTTAAGCACGTCTTCGGGGGCGCGGCTGACGAATTGCTCGTTTGAAAGTTTTGCGTCGAAGCGGGCGATTTCGTCTTCGACTTTCTTCAGTTCCTTTTCGAGACGCGCGCGTTCCTTACCGAAGTCGATCACATCGCCCAATGGCAGGCCCACTGTTGCTTCGCCGATAACGAATTGCGCCGACCCTTGTGGAAGCGTGTCTGCGAGCTTGGCATTTGAAAGGCGTGCCAATGTCGTGATCACGGTTTTGCCGCGCGCGAGCAGTTCCTTCGATTGCGGGGTTGCGTCCTTTAACAGCAGCTCGATCTTGGCCGAGGGCGGGACGTTCATTTCCGCGCGTATGGATCGCACGCCCGATACCAGGTCGATGATCCACTGTATGTCGCGGCAGGCGTCTTCGAATTTTGGCAGGGCGGAAAGATCCGGCCATTCGGCTTCGATCAGCAACGATTTGCGCGGCGTCGGTGCCGTGCGCGCCCATAGTTCTTCCGTGATGAACGGCATGAACGGATGCAGGATTTCGAGGATGCGGTCGCGCGCCCAGGCGGCGGTTGCGCGGGTTTCCGCTTTTTGCGCTTCCTCGCCCTGGTTGAAGATCGGCTTGGCGATTTCGAGATACCAGTCGCAGAACGAGTCGTAGACGAAGTGGTAGACGGCGCCTGCCGCTTCGTTGAAGCGCAGCGCTTCGAAGTTGCGGGTCACCTCGGCGGCGGTTTTCGCCGTTTCGGCAACGATCCATTTGTTGGCGGTCAGGGTGACGAGCGCAGGGTCGAAATCCTGGCGCGTGACGCATTCGTTCATTTCGCAGAAACGCGCGGCGTTCCAAAGCTTGGTCGCGAAATTGCGATTCACTTCCACGCGCGAAGGGCCGATGCGCATGTCGCGCCCCTGTCCTGCGGCCAGCGCCAGCGTGAAGCGCAAGGCATCGGCGCCGAACTCGTCGATCAGTTCCAGCGGGTCGACGACGTTGCCTTTCGTCTTCGACATCTTCTGGCCCTTCTCATCCAGCACGCGCGTGTGGATGAAGACGGTATGGAAGGGCACGTCGTCCATGAAATGCAGGCCCATCATCATCATCCGGGCCACCCAGAAGAAGATGATATCGAAGCCGGTGACGAGAACACTGGTCGGATAGAACCGCTTCAACTCCGGCGTTTCGTCGGGCCAACCCAGCGTCGAGAACGGCCACAGCGCCGACGAGAACCATGTGTCGAGAACGTCGGTGTCTCGCGTGAGCGCTTTTCCGCCAGCCTGTTTCGCTGCTTCGGCTTCGCTTTCGGCGACGTAGATTTTGCCGTCCGCATCGTACCAGGCGGGGATTTGATGGCCCCACCAAAGCTGGCGCGAAATGCACCATGGATGGATATTGCGCAGCCAGTTGAAATAGACGTTGGCCCAGTTCTCAGGGACGAATTTGGTGCGGCCGTCCTCAACTGCGGCGATGGCTTTTTCCGCGAGCGGTTGGACGTTCAGATACCATTGCTCGGTGAGATAGGGTTCGAGCACGACGGTCTTGGTCTTTTCGTCGTGCGGGACCGAATGTGTGATGGGTTCGGTCTTGTCGATCAGTTCGAGCGCTTCGAGATCGGCGACAATGGTTTTGCGGGCCGCGAAACGATCCATGCCGCGATAGGCTTCGGGCACATTGTCGTTCAGCGTACCGTCCTTGTTGAGGATGTTGATCAGCGGCAGGTTGTGCCGCTTACCGACCTCGAAATCGTTGAAATCGTGGCCGGGCGTGATTTTCACTGCGCCGGTGCCTTTCTCGGGATCGGAATATTCGTCCGCGATGATCGGAATCGCGCGATTGGCGAGCGGCAGGATGACGTTCTTGCCGATCAGATGTTTGTAGCGCTCGTCATCGGGGTGAACGGCAACGGCGGTGTCGCCCAACATCGTTTCGGGGCGTGTCGTCGCCACGGTGAGGAATTGGCCCATCTGACCTTCGATGGGATATTTGATGTGCCAGAGGTGGCCCTTGATATCGATGTTCTCGACTTCGAGATCCGAAACCGCGGTTTGCAAACGCGGGTCCCAGTTCACAAGGCGCTTGTCCTTATAGATCAGGCCCTGCTTGTGGAGTTCGACGAACACTTTCAGCACGGCGCGCGAAAGACCCTCGTCCATCGTGAAGCGTTCGCGCGACCAGTCGGCGGAGGCGCCCAACCTGCGAAGCTGTTCGCCGATCGCGCCGCCGGATTCGTCTTTCCACTTCCACACGGCTTCGAGGAATTTCTCGCGGCCCATCGCGACGCGGCTCTGCTGGCGTTCGGCCAGTTGCCGTTCCACGACGAGCTGGGTGGCGATGCCCGCATGGTCCATGCCGGGCTGCCACAACACATCCTTGCCGCGCATGCGCTCGAAACGTGCCAGTGCATCCTGCAGCGTGTTGTTGAGCGCGTGACCGATATGAAGGCGGCCCGTCACGTTGGGCGGCGGGATGACGATGCAGAACGGTTCCGCATCCGGGCGCCTGCCCGCCGCGAAAGCGCCGGATGCCACCCATTCGGCATAGATGCGCCGTTCCACGTCCTGCGGGTTGAAAGTCTTGTCGAGCATTATTCTGTCTCAAAAAGCGGAAGAAACCCTGCCCTTGCGGGAGGGTTTGAGGAGTAACCGGAAATCCGGTGAAAAAGCCAGCCGGGGCTTTAGCGGCGGCCGCGCGCCTTTACGGCTCGGGCGACTTCGTTGCGTACGGCGGCTTCGAGCATGGGCGGGAAGTTGTCGTCCATCCATTCGCGGATGAGCGGCTTCATGTGCTCCATGAGCGTTTCGGTGTTGGCGTTCAGGTGTTCGCGCAGGATCGGCTCGAACCCGCCGCGAATGGAGCGTTCGAACACGGCCTGGATGCTGTCGCCTTCGGGCATCTTGTAGGTGGGGCCGGAAGTCTGCTCATCGAGGCCTGCAAACGCATTATCGAGCGCGGAACGCGCCTTGTCGGAGAAGATGCCCTCATCGGACGGCGCGGCATTGCTCATGGTCGGCTCCTCGATTTCTTCAAACACGACGTCGTCTTCGATACGAGTGTCCTCGACAAGGGTCTCGACGGGTTCCGCGACCGGTTGCGGTTCGGCGTCGATCTCCTGCGTCAGTTCGAGGACGTCGGCATCGTCGGCCGGTTCCGGGCTCGTGGCCGCGGCCGGCTGCTGCTCGGTCGAATCCTCGGAGATGATCTTTCGGATGGAGGCGAGAATTTCCTCCATCGTCGGTTCATGCTGCGGGGCGGACGGGCTGGCCATGCGTGATCTCTCTCTGGCCGCTGGGTATAGCGGCTTTCAAACGACGGTATGACAGTTGCCGAAATAAGAAAAGACGGAGTTAACAACACCGGTTTACGGGTCTTAAAAAAGCGTCAATCGAGCCCGATCCAGCGTGCTGCATCATCGTCATAGTGCTCGATGGGGTCGTAGAGCGTGACCTTGAGGCCCAGGTTCTGCGCGGTGAGTTTTCCGGCGGCCGCAAGCAACTGATAGGCCGCAACCACCGTGTTGCGCTGGGCAATCACGACGGCAAGCTGCGAGTTGAGCAATTCCTGCTGGGCGTTCAGAACGTCGAGCGTGGTGCGCCCGCCAACCTGCTGTTCGCGGCGGACGCCTTCGAAGGCGATAGTGTCGGCCTTCACCTGTTCTTCGTTGGATTTGATCGTCGCCTGCGCGGAAACGAAAGTTTCCCATGCGCTTTGCACCGCCTGACGGACATTCCTGTCGGATGCGACGATGTTCATCTCGGCTTGCGAACGATATTCCTTCGCCTGCCGGACTTCCGCCTGATCGGCACCACCCTGATAGATCGGCACGTTCAGCACGCCCTGAATCGAGGTGAGTTTTTCGGTGACGCTGAGCGCGCCGGAACTTCCGACTCCACCGAGCGTATTGAAGCCGCCGCGCTGGTATTGGTACTGGCCTTGAAGCGCGAGGCTCGGCAGCAGCGTGCCGACCGCGTCGTCGACGGCATAGTCCGCGGCCTTCGCGCTTTCACGCGCCTGAATGATCGCGGGATTTGTCTGCAACGCTGTATTCAGTGCTTCTTCGGGCGCAGCGGGAAGCTGCGGCAAAGAGGGGAAATCCTCCAATTCTTCGGGAGGACGGCCTATCACTTGCGCAAACACGGCACGATCCGCGGCCAGTTGGCCCTGGGCCACGATGAGATCGGATTGTGCGCCCGCCAACCGCGCCTGCGATTGCGAGACGTCGGTTCGCGTCAGTTCGCCGACGTTGAAGCGTTCCTGCGTTTCGGCGCGCTGCTTCTTCAACACGTCGACGTTGTTCTGGCGCAGGTTCACCGTGGCTTCGTCGCGCACGACGTTCATGTAGGCTGTCACCGCATCGAGAAGCACCGATTGTTCGGTTGCGGTCAGTTGCGCGCGGCCCGCACGCACCAATGCTTTGGCGCGGCCGATTTCGGCATAGGTGCGTCCGCCGCGGAACAGCGGCTGCGTGATCGTCACCTGCCCTTGCAACGGATGGGCGCTGATCGTTCCGAAGCCGGAGATATTGGCCTGCTGCGGACCCCATGCGCCCTGCGCGTTGATCGTGGGACGCCAGCCTGAATTGGCTTTGGCGACTTCCTCGTCAGTGGCGCGCAGGTTTGCCTGCTCGGCGCTCAGTTGCGGGTTGGTCTCGTAGGCAACGCCGAGGGCTTCGGCGAGCGAGATGGTGGCGGCGTCCGCGATCTGCGGCACGACGAAAAGGCTGGCCGCCAGCAATGCGGCCCGGAATTTGATCATCTGCCCCTCGCTTCCGGCTCTGAGCCTATCTGGGAAGCCTAGAACACGAATCCAACCGGCTTCTTAAAGCCCGCCAGTTCGGGAACCACGGCGTCGAAATCCCCACGGCTACCCGCCACGCCATCCTGGCGCAGCCAGATGTGCGCCCGGCCCTGCGGGCCCTTTTGCACCACGGCCACTAGGCGGCCGCCTTCCTTGAGTTGCCCCAGGAGGCTCTCCGGCACGCTTTCCACGCCGCCGTTCACGAAGATCACATCATACGGCCCGCTTGCCTTGGCGCCTTCCGTCAGCGCGCCCTGCGCGACCGTGACGTTGGCGCAGCCCGTGGCCCGGAGCGTGTCGCTGGCGACGCGGACGAGGTCTGCATCCTGCTCCAGCGCGATCACCTGCCCGCCCAGCCGCGCCAGGACGGCCGAGGAGTAGCCCGTGGCCGCTGCCACATCGAGAATCTTGTCGCCCGGCTGGATATCCGCCAGCTGAACTAGCTTGGAGAAGCTGCGCGCATCCATCAGATAGCGCCGTGGCGCGACCTCCACCGGCCCTTCCGCATAGGCGAAGGCCTGTTTGGCGCCCGGCACGAATCGCTCGCGCGGTACATCGCGCATCGCGGCGTGGATCCGGGGATCGGTCACGTCGTTGGGACGGACCTGGGCTTCGACCATGTTGAGGCGCTGGGCGGCAAAATCGGGCATCGAGTCAGCCAATAAAGACAAGGCCGCGCTTATACGTTGCCGGATTCGGCGAGACAATCTCGGGTAGCGTCTTGCACTCGGATTGTCGCCTGCCCGGCCTGCTGTTATAGGCCGCGGTCTGGACGGCCACGTGGCGGAGTGGTGACGCAGCGGTTTGCAAAACCGTGAACCCCGGTTCAATTCCGGGCGTGGCCTCCAAACCTTCCCGGCAAATTCAATTCACGATGTCAAAGAGCGTCTAGCCAATATAGGCTTTCGCGCCCATGGCTGCAAGGATAATCTTACTACTTTTTGCTATTTTTACCTATAATACTGATACCGCAGGATTATTTCGCCTCACCGAAGCACGTCGCAATCTTCTCAAAGCTGTCTGGAACTTTCTGAACGGCGTTAAGGCTCTGTTAACCTTATGGCGGCACTCTCCCCTCGTCTTCCCTTGAAGACACCCCACCATTACCCAACGCCTTGGGGGCCGGCTAACACCGGCCCTCCTTTCTTTTTGGGCTGGATTTCAGGCTGATGGTTCGCCGGATTTGGGCTTTTGCCTGCGGCCCCACCAGACTTCGGCGCGGCGCCTCAAGCGCCGGATGGGATGATGGTCCACCGACAGCACGAGCAGTCCCAGCGGCAACATCCAGAAGCCGAGGATCGGCAGGAAACCCAGAAAGCCTCCAGCACTGAGCACGCCACCCAAAACGGTGCGCTGCGCCTTCGTTCCGGGAACGCCCAGGCTGAACTTTCCAAATCTGATGCGCTTGCGTTCACTCATCCCCGAAACCGCCGTTGCCTGGAGCAAGAGATTGATATAGGCACGCCGCCTCGGACGCGCTAGACAGCGCGCCTGTGGTGTTCCTCGGTAGCTCAGCGGTAGAGCAACCGGCTGTTAACCGGTTGGTCGCAAGTTCGAATCTTGCCCGGGGAGCCATTCCAAACCAAAAACACTCCCATTGGCGGCTTTCTTCGCCTCGTGCCGCGTATCGGATTTCCCGTTCGTATTGGAGGCAACCATGAGACTTTTGGTTCTCACTTTCGCATTGACGTTGGGCGCAACAACGGCGCTTGCCGGCGAGTCCCCCTACAATCCACCTTCCGACCCACAGCGAGTGGCCATGGACGGCTGCAGTAGATTGGTCACGGAAGCTCAGGCCGGTTTGGGTATGACACATGCTGCAAACAGGTCCCATGCAGAGTCATTCCTGAAGGAAGCGCGCGCCGCGATGAAGGCCGGCCAGTGGCAGCAATGCACCGCGCGCGCTCAGGATGCGATGCGCTGGGAGCAGTAATCGGAGCGCTTTGCTGAAGCTATTGCCGGGCCGCAGGCTCCCGCCAATCCAATCCGGGAAAGCGGGCATAATCGCGGTCGTATGTGATCCATGTGCAGGCGCGCTCGATGGCGAGAGCGGCGAACCAGGCATCGCTCACGAGCGGCCCTTTCGTATTGGAGCGAATGCAAAGCTGCGTGAAAATTTCCCAGTGCCGTTCGCCGGGCGTAACGATTTCGCAATGCGGCTGGCCGAGCAGATTGTTGCAATAGGCAAAGGCTTCTTCGGCGCTGCTGGGATTTCGAAATGCGCGTGGATTGGTGACGATCCGCACCACGGCGCTCAACGCAAGCGGCGACATTCCGAATTGCGTATCGCTCGCGACAATTCCATCGAGCCACGCTTTGCAGACCGAGTGCCGTTCGCAATCCCTGCGGAAGGCGTAAATCAGGACATTGACGTCGGGCAGGATCACTTCAGACCGGCCGCATAGTCGAGATCGTCCATTTCCTGAAGCGACGCCATATCGTCGAGATCTATTCCCGGCATCAATCCGCCTGTCGCCGAACTCACCGGCGGCAGAACGCGCTTGGTCTTCGATGGCGCGCGATCGTTCAAGACGCGGCGCAAACCCTCCTCGACCAGAGCCGTAAGGGTGCGGCCTTCGGCGGCGGCCTTGCTTTTTGCACGGCGCAGGAGGTCATCAGGGAGCCGGACGGTGGTTCGTTCAGTCATATGTCGTGACATATCACTTGTATGTCAGTATGTCAATTCGCTTCCATGACAGGCCGCAAGGAAAACTGCTATGCGCCGCACATGAACATTCCGGCCGCCGAAACCCGCATTCATCGCGACTGCCCGTCTTGCGGCACTCCGTCGGCGAACGCGCCATCTGTGAAGTACGCGCATCCCGACTGGCCGATGAAGCGGTGCACGAACTGCGAATTGATCTTCCTGGAATGGGTGCCGAATTACAGCGAACTCTATGACGAGATCGGCTGGACCAAGCAGCACAAGATCGAAGAAGACCGGCGTTTGAAGCAGCAGCCCATCCTCGCGCGCATCGACATGATGACGCGCTGGCGATTAGGTCTGCTTGGCGAAGCGACGCCCGCGGGCGGCATGAAGGGATTTGCGAAACCGGGACCGGTGCTCGATGTCGGATGCAGCAACGGAAAAGCGTTTGCCGATCTTGCGCCGGGTTACGTTCCGTATGGAATTGAAATCGAGTCTTCTGCCGCTGCAAAAGCGAATGCGATCTTCGCCCCGCGCGGCGGCAAGGTGGTGAATGCGGATGGTGTTTCCGGTCTTGCCCAACTGCCGGACGATTTCTTCACGGGCATCACGCTGTGGTCCTATCTCGAACATGAAGCGCGTCCGCGCGAGGCACTCGAACAGACGCGGCGCGTGCTGAAGCCGGACGGCGTGGCGCTGGTGAAGGTGCCCAACTATGCGTGCTGGAACCGCGTGCTGCTCGGCGCGAAGTGGCCGGGTTTTCGCCATCCCGACCATGTCCAGTATTTTACTCCGCCCACATTGGAGCGGCTCGCCAAATCCGTAGGATTTTCCGTGAAATTCCGGCTTTATGGCCGCATCCCCTTCAACGACAACATGTATGCGATCCTGAGGCCAAATTGAGCCATTCCGCGCCTTGAAGCGCGGGAAAGCCGCCATTAGGTTCGGCTCATGGACATCCGAAAAGACGTCATCGCCGCCATCGGCAACACGCCGCTGATCCGGCTTCGCCATGCCTCCGAAGCGACCGGCTGCGAGATACTGGGCAAGGCCGAGTTCATGAACCCCGGTCAGTCGGTGAAGGACCGCGCGGCGCTGTTCATCATCAAGGACGCACTGGCGCGCGGCGTGCTGAAGCCCGGCGGGACCATCGTCGAAGGCACGGCGGGCAATACGGGGATCGGACTTGCTGTCGTCGCCAACGCACTGGGCTTCAAGACGGTGATCGTCATCCCCGAGACGCAGAGTGAAGAGAAAAAGGATGCGCTGCGCCTGCTGGGCGCCGAACTGATTCAGGTGCCCGCGGTGCCTTATCGCGATCCGAACAACTATGTGAAAATCTCGGGGCGGCTTGCCGAGCAGATCGCGAAAGAGAATCCCAACGGCGCGGTCTGGGCCAACCAGTTCGACAATGTTGCCAACCGTCAGGCGCATATCGAGGGCACCGGGCCGGAAATCTGGGAGCAGACCAGGGGCAAGGTGGACGGCTTTACCTGTGCGGTCGGCACGGGCGGGACGCTTGCGGGCACGGCCATCGCGCTCAAGGAGCGCAATCCGAAGATCCGCACCGCCGCCGCCGACCCCAAGGGGGCCGCGATCTATTCCTGGATCAAGACGGGGCAGCTAACCGCCGAGGGTTCTTCCATCACCGAAGGCATCGGGCAGAACCGCGTCACCGCCAACCTGGAGGGCGCGCCGCTGGACGACGCTTTTCAGATCCCGGATGAAGAAGCCCTGCCTATCATCTTCGACTTGCTGGAACATGAGGGGCTTTGCATGGGCGGCTCTACCGGCATTAACGTGGCCGGTGCAATCCGCATGGCGAAGGATATGGGGCCGGGACACGTCATCGTCACCATCCTTGCCGATTACGGCACGCGCTATCAGAGCAAGCTGTTCAATCCCGACTTCCTGCGTTCCAAGAACCTTCCGCTGCCGCGTTGGCTGGCCGAACCTTCCACCCCTCCCACCGTTCCGTATGTGAGATGACCATCGCTACTCCCCTGGTTTCGACCGAATGGCTTGCCGAGCGCATCGACGCGCCGGATATCCGCGTGGCGGATGCTTCGTGGTATCTGCCCGATGCCGGGCGGGACGCGCAGGCGGAATATCGCGCGGCGCACATTCCGCGCGCCGTCTTCTTCGATATCGACTACCTGTCGGACGAGAACAACCCGCTGCCGCACATGCTGGCCCCGGCGCCGAAATTCGCCAGCCGGATGCGCAAGCTGGGGCTCGGCGACGGCAACCTGATCGTCGTCTATGACGGTGCGGGCATCTATTCGGCGGCGCGCGCCTGGTGGATGCTGCGCGCGATGGGCCATCAGGACGTGGCCGTGCTCGACGGCGGGCTCCCCAAATGGCGGCACGAGGGCCGCCCGGTGCAGGACATGGAGACCCAGCCCTTCCCGCGCCATTTCACGCCGCGCGCGAACCACGCATTGGTTCGCGATTTCGAACAAATGAAGGCCAACCTGACGACGCGCGAGCGGCAGGTGATCGACGCGCGCAGCGCCTCGCGCTTCGACGGCAAGGAAGCGGAGCCGCGCCCCGGCGTGCGGCCCGGACATATTCCCGGCAGCACCAACATTCCCTATCGCGAACTCACCAATGCCGACGGCACGCTGAAATCGGCGGGCGAGTTGCAGGCCCTGTTCAAGGCGCGCGGTGTCGATCTTCGCGAGCCCATCGTGACGACTTGCGGTTCGGGCATCACGGCTGCCATCGAACTTCTGGCGCTGACCGTTGCGGGCGCGAAAGACGCGGCGTTGTATGACGGATCATGGGCCGAATGGGGCGCGCGAACGGACGTGCCTGTCGAGACCGCATGAGCACTGCTCCGAAAACGCCGCGCCGCGTTCCGATGACGGTGACGTTTTTGGAGATGAAGCAACGTCCGCCCGGCCCTGTGCCGCCGCAGCCGCGCGGCAAGATCGCCATCCTGCGCGCCGAAAAACCGACGGTGCATTTCTATCGCTATCTCTACGACACGGTGGGCAAGGATTATCTCTGGGTCGACCGCAAGAAGCTCGGCGACGACGCGCTGGCCGCGATCCTCGATGCGCCGACGCTTGAGCTTTACGTCCTCTATGCGGAAGGCGCGCCCGCCGGTTTCGCCGAACTCGATTTCGCCGAAACCGATATCGCCCACCTCGCCTATTTCGGCTTGATGCCGGATGCCATCGGGCGCGGGTTTGGCGCCTATTTCCTTTATCAGGCCTGCTCCATCTGCTGGTCGCGTCCGATCAAGACTCTGCTGGTGAACACCTGCACGCTGGACCATCCCCGCGCGCTGCCGATGTATCAGCGTGTCGGTTTCGTGCCCTATGCGCGCGAGGACCGATATATCGAGTTGCCGTGAGGCCCCCGACGCGCCCGATTGTTTCCATGAACACGAGGCCGCGAGGGGCATTTGCAACAACCGGCCAAAAAGGCAGACTGAACCTGTCAAACATATGAGGGAGTTGGGGGATGCTCACAGGCCAAACCGGGGCGGCGGAACGCCCTGAACCGGAACTTTTCGGCCACCCGCACGGACTGACCTTCCTCTTCACCACCGAGATGTGGGAGCGCTTTTCCTATTACGGGATGCGCGCCATTCTCGTGCTGTATCTCACCAACTATCTCCTGCTCGAACCGACCGCCACAAACGTTGTCGGCTATCAGACCATCAAGGGTTTCTGCGAATGGCTCGTGGGGCATTCGCTCGCGCCGCAGCCCTTCTCGTCGATGATCTATGGCCTCTATACGGGGCTTGTGTATCTGACGCCGTTCTTCGGCGGCATCATCGCGGACCGCTATCTCGGCCAACGAATCACCGTCATCATCGGTGCGATCGTCATGGCGATTGCGGAATTCACGCTCGTCTTGCCGAATATGTTTTTTGTCGGGCTTTTGTTGCTGATCGTCGGCAACGGGTTCTTCAAGCCGAACATCTCCACGCAGGTCGGAAACCTCTACAAACCCGGCGACAGCAGGATCGACAGGGCGTTCTCCGTTTTCTACGTCGGCATCAATGTCGGTGCGTTTCTGGGCTCCACGATCTGCGGCTCTGTGCTCGGCGAGAATTACGGTTATCACTGGGGCTTCTTCGCCGCTGGCGTCGGCATGATACTTGGGCTCATCATCTATCTCGTCGCGCTGCGCACATTACCCAATGATCGCGTGACGCGGATGAAAGTAACCCACGAAGAAAAGAAGCCACTGACCAGCCAGGACTGGAAGGCGGTCATTGCGCTTGTCCTGCTTTGTATTCCCACGACGTTCTTCTGGGCGACATATGAACAGCAGGGCAATACGATCAGCCTCTGGGCACAGAACTTCACCGACCGCAGGCTTATTCCCGGCATCATCGACTGGCAGATACCGGTGACGTTCTTCCAATCGTTCAATCCCGCGATGATCGTGGCGTTCACACCCCTGATCGTGTGGCTGTGGGCGCGCCAAGCGAAGAAGGGCACTGAACCTTCCACTGTGACGAAGATGGCGTTGGGCCTGTTCCTCCTCGCGATCTCCTATGTGGTGATGGCATTGGCCGCCTATTTTGCGCCGCATGGCGGGGCAAGCTGGCTGTGGCTGTTCGTGTTCTTTGCGATCATCACAGCGGGCGAGTTGTACCTGTCCCCCATCGGGCTTGCGCTGGTGGCGCGTGTCGCCCCTGCGAAAATCCTGTCGATGATGATGGGCCTGTGGTTCATCACGAGTTTCACGGGCAACTTCCTGCAAGGCTATATCGGCACTTATTTCGACGTGCTGGACAAGGTGACCTTCTTTCTGATGTGCGCCGGCATCGGCTTTGCGGCAGGTGTTGTGACCTGGCTGTTCAACTTCCCTCTCAAGCCCATCCTTGAAGGCAATTCGGAGCCGCGCGCTGTGCCCGATCCGCTAGCGAGTCAATGACGCTGTCGTGACGGAGAAGAAGCCCAAGGACGAAACGGTCGCCACACATGCGGGACGCATGAGTGCGGAGCATTTCGGCGCGGTGAACACGCCGGTCTATCGCGCATCGACCATCCTTTATCCCGATCTGGCTTCGATGGAGGCGGCGAAAGCGCCTTACACCTATGGGCGGCGCGGGACGCCGACGCATAGGAGCCTCGAAGACGCCATCACCGAACTAGAAGGCGGGGTGCGCACCCTGCTCTGCCCCTCCGGGCTCAACGCGATTGCGCTTGCGATCACCAGCGTTTGCGGGGCGGGCGATCATCTTTTGATGGTCGACACCTGCTACGAGCCGACACGCAAGCTGTGCGACCGGACACTGAAACGGTTCGGTATCGAGACCACATACTACGATCCGGTGATCGGGGGCGAAATCGGGAAGCTGCTGCGCGCCAACACAAAGGCGGTGTTCTGCGAAAGCCCGGGCTCGCTGACGTTCGAGATTCAGGACATTCCGGCGATTGCAGCGGTTGCGCACAAGCATGGTGCATCCGTGCTGCTGGACAACACCTGGGCGACGCCCTTGTTCTTCAAGGCGTTCGTGCACGGCGTCGATCTTTCGATTCAGGCGGCGACCAAATATGTCGGCGGACATGCCGATGTGATGTTCGGCTATGTCACGGCCAACGAAAACCATTGCGCGCGGTTGCAGGAGACCCACGGCGACACGGGGCTTTATATCAGCGGCGACGATGCCTATCTCGCGCTGCGCGGGCTTCGCACCATGCCGGTGCGCCTGGCACAGCATCAGAAGACGGCGCTGGAGATAGCGCGCTGGCTGGAAACGCATCCCGCCGTTTCGCGCGTGCTGTATCCGGCGCTGGAGAGCGATTCCGGTCACGCGATCTGGAAGCGTGATTTCACCGGTGCGTCCGGACTTCTGGGTGTTGTGCTGAACCCGGCGTCGAAAAGTGCACTGGCGGCGTTCTTCGACGGGCTCAAGCTCTTTGGCATGGGTTATTCGTGGGGCGGGTATGAAAGCCTGATCGTGCCGGCGCATATCCATCGCACGGTGAAGAAGTTCGCGGCCGAGGGGCCGGTCATACGCATCCATGCGGGGCTTGAGGATGCGGGCGACCTGATCGCCGATTTGAACGCGGGGCTTTCGCGCTATATAGACGCGAAATGACCGACACGCTCACACGCGAAGACTTTCTTTCCCAGGTGGCCTTCAACAGCGAAGGGCTGGTGCCTGCCGTTGCGCAGAGTGCTGCGACAGGTGAAGTGCTGATGGTCGCGTGGATGAATGCGGAGTCGCTGGAGCTGACGCTTTCGACCGGGCACGTCACCTATTGGTCGCGTTCGCGCAAGGAATTGTGGCGCAAGGGCGAGACCTCCGGGCACACGCAGCGGCTTATCGAAGCGTGGATCGATTGCGATGGCGATACGCTGTTGCTCAAGGTCGATCAGATGGGGCCTGCGTGTCACACGGGCGCGCCGAGCTGTTTTTATCGGAAGCTGGCCTGACACTTAACCTCCCTTCGGGGAGGTCGGCGGCGTGCATCGGCACGACGTCGGGTGGGGCTTCACGCACGGTATTTGTTGAGACACCCCCACCCGCCGCGCTGCGCGCGTCGACCTCCCCGCGTAGGGGGAGGTAAGGGTTAGGCGAACATTTTCGCGAGATATGAATTGAGAAACTTCCCATCCGGGTCGAGTTTCTTCCTGAGTGCGCAGAAGCGTTCGTATTCGGGATAGAGCTGGGCGAGTTCGCTTCCGCTTCGGGTATGGCGTTTACCCCAGTGGGGGCGGCCTTCGTAGCGGCGCAGGACGGCTTCGGTTGCTTCGAACAATCTTGTCGTATCGACGCGGTGATATTGGTGGAGCGCGATGGTTGCGCTGGGGCGTTTGTAGAATGGGCTCATCCAGACGTCGTCTGGCGCCACCGTGCGGTATTCTATCGGGAAGCCGGTGTTGATCTTCTGCTTGCGGATCGTATCCACGATCTCCTGCACGCATTCAGGGCCCTTCGCGCGGGGGACGGCGTATTCCATTTCGTTGAAACGGACCGGGCGCGGGTTGGGAAACATCTCGTGGCTCCAGCGTACTTTCGGTGCGGCGGGCATCATGCGCGAGAAAAAGCGGTGTGCGGGGCGCAACAGGAAAGGCGCGTAGGGCAGCACCTCGTTGATCAGGGAAAAGACGGTGGCCTGCGAGCCGCTCATTTCGCCGCGTTTGAACATGGTGTCGGCGTCGCGCGGTTCGGGGGCGCGTTCGTCGGTTTCGTTCAAGGTCTTGCAGATCGCGACATCGGCATAGGGAAACCAGAAGAATTCGAAATGGCGGTTGTCGGCGATGAGGTTGTCGAGTTTCTCGAACAGTTCCCCAGTGGGCAGCAGGAATTCTTTTTCCTTCAGCTTGTAGATGGGGCGCACATACATCGAGATTTCGGTCATCACGCCGAACAGGCCCATCGAGCAGCGGCCGGCCTCGAAGATCTCGGCGTTTTCCGTCGGCGAGCAATCGATCAGAGTTCCATCGGCCAGCACCAGACGGAAGCCCGCGACTTCGGCGGAGAACGAGCCGAGGGTTGCGCCGGTGCCGTGCGTGCCGGTGCCTACGACGCCGCCGAGCGTTTGGCGGTCGATGTCGCCCATGTTCTTGAGCGCGAAACCCGCCGGATGCAGCAGCGGGCCGATTTCCCAAACAGGAGTTGCGCCCCCCAATGTCGCCACGCTGCGTTCGTGATCGAAGGCGTGAAGGCCATTGAAGGCTTTCAGGTCGATGATCGTGCCGTCGGTTGCGTTGAGCGGCGTGAAGGAATGGCCCGTGCCCGGCACGCGCACGGGTGCGGGGCATTTGCGGATGGCGCGGGCGAGTTCGACGTCGTCTTTGGGCGCGGCGAATTCCTTCGGCTTGCAGGTCACCCCGCCCGACCAGTTCGACCATTTGCCGCCGACGATCTTCATCGCAAACCCCGTTCTGTTCCGCCTTTAGGGGCCGGTGACGCCCGCGTCAATCTTGCGCCCGCGAAGGTCAGATGTCGGCGAATCTGGGCTGCCGCTTCTCCAGAAAATGGCTGACGCCTTCCTTGAGATCGGGCCATTCGAAACTGGGCGGCATTTCGGCATCGGCCACTTCGAGGGCTTCGCCGAAGGTCTGGAAACTGGCCTTCCAGACTTGCGCCTTCATCACCGCCATGGAGCGCGGGGAGACCGTATCGGCCAGCAGGCTCGCATAAGTCATCACGTTTCCTGACAGGCTCTCCTGCGGGAAGACCTTGTTCACGAGGCCGATGCGTTCGGCTTCGGCGGCGGTGATTTTGCGCGCGGACAACAACAGGTCGAGCGCGTGTGCGGGGCCGACGAGGCGCGGCAACAACCATGAGATTCCATGCTCGGCGATCAGGCCGCGCTGCGCGAAGGATGTGGTGAGCACGGCGGCGTCGCCCGCGAAACGCATGTCGGCATAGAGCGCCATGATGAGACCGATGCCCGCCGCAGGGCCGTTGATTGCGGCGATGACGGGTTTTTGGACGCGCATGAAATAGGCGAAGCGTTTCATGTCGCCGAAGTCCTTGTCGAGCGACGGGCCGTATTTCGAGGCGAAGGCGGGATCGTCTTTCGCTTCGGCTTCGGTGCGGTTGCCGCCGATCACGCCGGTCAGCACCTGCATATCCGCACCTGCGCAGAACCCGCGCCCTGCCCCGGTGAGGATGATGGCGCGCACATTCGTGTCTTTCGCGGCGTCGGCCATGGCGAGGCGCAGGCTGTTCGCCATTTGCGGCGTGTAGGCGTTGAGCCTGTCAGGACGGTTGAGGGTGATCGTGGCGACACGATCTTTCACGTCGTAGAGAATGTCGGCATAGGTGGGCATGTTTCCTCCGGTGGCGGTTTGAAAATGGCGGTCGGCCATGATCCCATATTCCGGCCCGCCATCAAGACAGGTGCCCCATGCCGGACTTCCGCCATATCCGTTTCGAAACGCCCGCGCCGCAGATCGCCCGCATCGTGCTGAACAGGCCGGAGCGGATGAACGCCTATACCAATCCGTTGTGTGACGAAGTGGTGACGGCGCTCACGCACTACATGCGCGACGACGAATTGCGATGCCTCATCCTCACGGGCGAAGGGCGCGGGTTCTGCGCGGGCGGCGACGTGGCGGGCGGCGATGCCGACAGTCCGCATTATCGCGACAAGCAGATGGGGCATGGTCAGGAGATGCGCGAGGGGATGCATCGGGTGATCGTGATGTTGCATCGCATGGACAAGCCCGTGATCGCGGCGATCAACGGGGCGGCGGTGGCAGGCGGGCTGACTTTGGCGCTGGCCTGCGATTTCCGCATCGCCGCCGATACGGCGAAACTGGGCGACACGTCGGGGCGGTTCGGGCTGCTGCCGGACGAAGGCGGGGCCTGGTTCTTTCCGCGCGTCATGGGACTGGACCGCGCGCTGAAGATGACGCTGCTTCACGAAGTCTATTCCGCGGGCGAGGCGTTGAAGCTGGGGCTGGTGACCGAAGTGGTGCCAGCGGCCGAATTGGAGGGACGCGCGCTTTCCTTTGCGCAGGCGATCGCGGCACAGGCGCCGCTGGCGGTGCGGCTGGCAAAGAACATGATGCGCAAGGGGCTGGATTCCTCGCTGGAGAATTCGCTCGACGACGCGGCGCTCTCCGTGATGATCGCCAACCCCAGCCAGGACGTGCGCGAGGGCGTTTCGGCGTTCTTCGCCAAGCGGAAGCCTGCGTTCAAAGGGCGCTGATACGGAACTTTTGCGGCTTTGGAACATTTCCAAGCTGGAGATTCTTCCGAAGAGGCAATCCATGGCAAAAGTGACGAAACTGAAACCCCGCGAAGGCCGCGCGATGGCCGCCGCCCTCGACACACCCACCGACATTCCCGCGCAGGCGGTCAAGGAACTGAGCAAGGCGCTGAACGGGCTTCTGGCCGATACGTTCGCGCTTTACCTCAAGACCAAGAATTTCCACTGGCATGTGAGCGGGCCGCACTTCCGCTCCTATCACCTGTTGCTGGACGAGCAGGCAGCCGAAATCTACGAGACCACCGACGTGATCGCCGAGCGCGTGCGCAAGCTGGGCGGCACGACGCTGCGCTCCATCGGCGACATTTCCCGCAATCAGACGCTGAAGGACAACAACGACGACTTCGTGCCGCCGCTGGAGATGCTGCGCGAGCTGATGAACGACAACAAGGCGACCATCGCCTCCATGCGCAAGATTCACGAACTTTGCGACAAGCACGACGACGTGGCGACGGCGAGCCTGCTCGAAAACTTCATCGACGCCGCGGAGAAGCGCAACTGGTTCCTGTTCGAAGCCAGCCGCGGCGGAGATTCAACCGGACACTGATTATCGTGGGACGATGGCCGCGCCGCGTTGCGGGCGCGGCCTTCCCTGCTGGAACAGCTTCTTCGGCAGCAGCTTGCGGGCTTCGCGGGAGAAAATCTCGCCAATGCTTTTCCGCACGCGGAAATCTTCGCGCGCGGATGTCTTGCAGTGTTCGCAGATGACATCGATGTTGTCCGGCGTCCGGTCGCTCTCGATCACTCGAAAGCCGGGAGCCAGGAATTCGACGCGAATGTCTGTGGGCCCTTCATGCTCATGGGACAAAATTGCTTCGCCGGTCTCAAAACACGTCCGGCAGCAAAGCGGCACTTTCCAACGCGATCTACTCATGGTGAGACTCTAACACGTATGCTGCGACATCGTTCAATTAAAATGCCGCCATTCGCATTTGTGGCGAAAATGAGAAACGAGGTCCGAAGGCGCCGTTTCCTTGCAGTTTCATGCTGAATACAGGCGTCGCAGTGGAAAAATCAGCGTTGTTCGGCGCGTTCGCGTTCGCCCGGCGCGTAGTCGGCCTCGATATGGCCTTCCAGTTGCTCTTCGGTGAAATAGACGGGTTTGGTCTTCATCGCGACGAACAACGGCACCTGGTCGTCATAGTGGCGCGAGGTCTTGTCGAGCGTCGCCGAACCGAACTGATGGATGCTGCGCGATGACAGAACGCCGTCGCGATCCCATGTCACGAACATGATGAGCGTGTCGCCGCCGTGTGCGGTGAAGGTGCCGTCTTTCTGCTCTTCGCCGTAGACGGCGCGATAGATGTCGGGTCCGCCGTCGATGGGCAGATCGTATTTGCCGCGCCGCATCCGGTTGAGCTGGCCCCATTCGGGATCGAGACGGCCGAAATGCTGCTTGAGGAATGCGATGGATTCTTTCAAGGCTGCGAGCGGGGCCATCTTGCGGGACTCACCGTCTTCATCCGGGTGGACCTTCAATCCCATCAACACCCCAAGCGCCGCACCGCGATTGTGGATGTCCGTGCCGCGGTTCCAGTTGCGCAGGATTGCCTGCGCCTTTTTGAGATCGGCGTCGTTGCCGGGCCGAACCTGAAGGACCTCCGAAATCTCTTCCGCAAGCTCCGACGCGGAGCTGTAGAAGAGATCGAATTTGTAGTTGCGGAAATCTTCCGCGCCGATGGCGTTATCCGCGCCGAAGGTTTCCTCCGCGCGATAAGCGCGATTGGTCATATTGGTCTGTATGCCCATCCATGCCGGGAAATCTTTCGGCTTGAGATTGTCGTCGGCGGCTGTGGCCTGGAACGGCGTGTTGTTGGAATTGAACACGAAGCCCGATTTCGGATTCCATAGCTGCGGTTCGCGCGAGAACGGCAAGTAGCGGTGCCAGATGAGATCGGAACGGTCGCCCGGCAGGATGCCTTTCCAGTTGAAGCCCGGCTTTCGCACCGGAAACTGGCCGTTGTAGACGTAACCGATATTTCCGGCCTGATCGGCATAGATGTAGTTGATGCTCGGCAGCGCCTGCAGGCGCATCGCGGCCCGCCATTGCTCAAGATTGTGCGCCTTGTTGAGCTTGTAATACTGCAAGGCCTGACGCACCTCGCCCATGCCTGCATAACGGATGGCGAAGACTCCGTGGTCGGTGCGCAGCACGGGACCGTGCGCGGACCGCAAGACTTCGCGGTGGAACGTCCAATAGATCGGGCCCCACAGCTTCACGCGGATCGCGGCGTCCTTCTTCTCCAAATCGCGCCATTTGCCGTCGAGCAGATATTGGTCGGGGTTCGCAGGATTGATCTTCAGGCGGTACACGTCGACGAGATCGGGTGTGTTGACGGTGTTGGCCCAGCCGAGAGTGGCGTTGTGCCCGTGCAGCATGAAGGGCGAGCCGGGAAAGAAACCGCCCGCGACATGCCAGCCGTGTTGGCTTTCCAGTACGGCCTCGTACCAGGCTACCGGCCCCGCATAAGGCTGGTGCGAATTGACGAGCAGCCGCGTCGCGCCATCCGCCGCGCGCAGGGGCGAAACGGCGACGCCATTGGAGCCTTGCGGTTTCGTTTCGGGCACGGGCTCGTTGATTTTGCGAAGCTCTCGGTCGAGGCCGTAGAAGAACGGAGTCTTGAACACGAAGCCCGCGGCGATATCGCGCCCGGTTATCGGCAGAAGCCCGCGCGCGACTTTCTCCGGGTGCAACGCCGCATAGTAGTTCACGCCGTCGGCATAGGCGTTGAGTACGTCCTTCACACTGAACGGCAGTTCGCGGTCGTATTTCCGGTCGATGGTGTCCCACACGCCCATCAACCGGACGAGATAATCCGTTACGGCTGCTTTGCGGCCTTCTACCGCCGCGAGCTTGCCGCGCGTGGCGAGCGCCGCTTCCTGGATGGTGGCGAAATCGTCTTCGCAATGGGCGAAGGCCAAACCGAACGCGACATCGGCATCCCTTTGGCCAAAGACATGCGGCACGCCGAAATCATCGCGCTTGATGCGGACGTGATATTGCGCGGCTTCGGTAATGAAAACGCCATAGTCCGGTTCGCGCGGCTGGGAGAACCAATCGAACGCGACCAATCCGCCGAGCGCCAGAAGCGGCAGGCCGATCAGAAGCGCCAATCCGATTTTGAGATACCGCATGATTTCCCCGAACTGGCGACCCCGGCACGGCTCGAACGTGCAACCCCCAGCTTAGAAGGCTTGCAGGGATCGTTGATTTACAATGATATTTTTGCAAACCCCTTCAATTTTGAACCAAATAAAATCAAAGGGATAGCTGCTCGTTGCAAACCAAAAAGACAACTCATTTGGCCTCGCTAGGGGTCAAGGTCGCCTAGAAAATCCTCCTCATCCGCTGCCAGATCCTTCAAGTATCTCCGGCTATAAGCGATGGCTGGTGTCTTATCCACGGAGACCTTCGGCTGGGCAATGAGTAGCGGTTGCGCCTTGACCAAAATCCGCTTGCTTGCCGCGACCTTCTCGACGCTCCTGACCAAGCAATAGACGATGAAGTGGTTCCTTCCGCTTATCGAGCCAATCGACGTGTTAGACATTAGAAACCGCGGGTCTATAAGCCATTCGATCCGAATCCTTTTCCGGTTGTAGTAGAGCAAAACCGGGGGTGTGGCGTCCGTAATCGGCATAGCAGGGCTTTGGCCGGTAACGCCGCCGATGAAGAACGTATATTTCCCCTCAAGTGCCTTTGTCCTACGCCAGCCGTGATCCGCCGCGTCGCTTAGGTCTAAGAATTCTACGGCCCCGGAAATCTCGCGTAGGAGTTCCGAATAGTGCCGCGTCTCGCCCGCGTTCATATAGTCGAAGAGATACGCCCCACCGGACAAATTCTCTTGCACATATTTCTGGTCGAAGTTGCCGTTCCTGTTGAGGATGTGCGCCGCTTTTAGGCTCGCCATCTGTCTCGTGGTCGGAATCGAGCCGAACAGGTTGAGGCAGAGTTCTTCTATCCGTTTGATGTTCACGTAATGAACAGAGGTCTCATAAATGTCGATCATGCGAGCCGCCTTCTGCGCGTTCGCTAGTTCGCACTGCTTTTCCCAAGCGTATTTGCTTTTGTGGATTTGGTCGGGGGTTATTCTGAGCGAGAGGCCGCCCTGATGCGCCAGATCGTGATCGTTTGGACAAAGGACGGCGAGATTGCCATAGGAATTGTCCTGAGACTTTTCGTAAGGCGTTATGTGGTGGATCACATATGCGGGGCTCTTTACGCCTTTGCAGATGCAGCAGGTGTAGTTGCTCCGCTGAAGTAGCACATGCACCAAGCTGTCTTCTATCGGTTGTCGCACCACGGCTTTCTTTAGAAAGCGGCCCTCCTCGTGCGACATTCCAAATCTGGATTCGAGGTCCGATAAACTCAGCGTCCGCACCTTTGAAACGGAAAGTTCGTTCTCAATCGCTTTCGCCGCCAAGGTGCTGGTAACGCCATACTGGAGAAATTTCTCAAGCAACTTCGCCATTTCCCACCCTTTGCCATTATCGCAGCAGTCTTATGTCCCCTATGAAACTCTCAAACGCGACCAAGTGCGGACGCACCGCTGCCGGATATGAATCGTGAAGCGCGACTGGCACTACAAGAATGATTCCCGCTTCACCCATTTCCTTGAATTGCCCTTCCGAAACGCCTTCCTGCAATGTCAATACTGGGCACACCATGGAGTCGGCTCACAAGATTCTAGAGAAGTACCTGAAGCGAACTAAGAACCTTTCCGACGCCGCCATCCTCAAATTCGAGAACGCTCCGGCAACGCGTTTTGCAAACCGTTTGCAAACTGGAACCGGGAATTAGAGTTGTTCCAAACTCTTTGCCTGCGATTTCAGTAGTTTACTGGCGACCCCGGCACGGCTCGAACGTGCAACCCCCAGCTTAGAAGGCTGGTGCTCTATCCAGTTGAGCTACGGGGCCAGACCTGGGGGACCAGATAGCAATTCGGGCGGATTCGCGCGAGCCTCAATGGCTCCAGGGGACTTTCCGGTCGAAGCGGAAATTGTCGGAATAGGCCTTGGGGATGGGCTTGGGTCTGTGGGGCTCGAAGACCTGGAAGTCGATGCCGTGCTTTTCGGCGTAGGCGACGGCTTCTTCCCGAGTGTCGAATTCGAGCAGGATCTGCTGGCGCATGTCGGTCGACGAGGTCCAGCCCATCAGCGGGTCGATGCCGCGCGCGGATTCGGGCTCGTATTCGAGGACCCATTGCTTGGTGCGCGCCCTGCCCGCTTGCATGGCGTTCCTGGCGGGTTGGTAGATACGGGCGCGCATGACCTAACTCCTTCTTATCAACGATCGGCCAGCTTGCCGAGCCGTAGCTCGCGGCAACCAGCCCGCCTTCGCGCAAGTGCGCTTCGGCGCGGCCAGCCTCCCCTCGCTTCGCGAGCGAAGGCTGGTCGGGGCGGCGTGATTCGAACACGCGACCCTCTGCTCCCAAAGCAGATGCGCTACCAGACTGCGCCACGCCCCGTCCGGGGTGAGGGGCTTACACGCTGCGGCGGCTCGCATCAACGCCCCTGGAAAATGGTGGAATGGACCTTCGCGCCCTCGCGGATCTGGAGGGCTGCGGCCCGGCCGCCGTTGATTTCCAGCACGGCCTGCACGGGTTCCGCCGACTTGATGGACTTGAGCGACAGGGGCTTGGCGTTGGCGGCGATGGTGGAGACGGTGCCGTCGGCGCGGATGAACAGGATGTCGAGCGGGATGAGCGTGTTCTTCATCCAGAACGACATCGCCTGCGGCTGATGGAAGTCGAACAGCATGCCTTCGTTGGGCGGCATCTGCTGGCGGTACATCAGGCCCGTTTCCTGCTCAGACCATTCCGTCGCGAGCTGGACCTTGAAACGCTGCGGCCCCAACGCGGAATCGATGGTGATGGATTCCGTGGGAAGGTCGAGTTGCGGCTGGTTGGAGCCAGCGCAAGCCGTGCCCGTGAAAAGCAGGACCGACACCAACGCAATTGTCAGACGCATGAAAATCCGGGAGACGAGGACTCGCCCTTAAAGATCGACGACCGCGATCTCGGCTGCAAGCTCTCCCTTGGGCCCGTCACCGGTACGGACCTTCACCTTCTGGCCCTGCCGCAATTCGCGGATGCCATAACGGCGCAGTGTTTCCATGTGGATGAAGATGTCCGGTGTGTCCGGCCCACGCGACACGAAGCCATAGCCCTTGCCGCGATTGAACCACTTCACCGTCGCGTCGAACGACGGGCCCTTAGGCTCGGCCAGATAACGGCTGCGTGTCGGCGCAGCGGCGAGCTGCGGCGCTGCCGTCGAATTGTCCAGCGAGATCACACGGCGGGCTTGCAGCCCCTTTGGTCCCTGTACGGCTTCGCAAACCACGCGCGCGCCTTCATACGCGGCCTTGAAGCCGGATTGGCGCACACAGGTTTGATGCAACAGGATATCGCCGTCAGCCCCACTCGACGGTTTGATAAATCCGTAGCCCTTGGAGAGATCGAACCACTTGACGAGACCCGTAACCTCAAGAGGTATCTCGCCCAGGCCGTGCGAGCCTCCTACACTCATGTCCATCCCAACGCCCCTTATTATGAACAAGAAATTATCATAATAAGCCCTTGACGAAAAGCGTGGTTTCAAAATTGGACAGAACAAGGTTGATTTGTGAAGTTCCGGCTATAAGTCACTGTTCCAGCGAATTTCTCGGCAATCGAAGGGTTAGATTCGAAGATGGATTTCACAGGCCGCTATGTCATCCCGGCGTCGCCCGGGACTGTGTGGGACGCCATACAGAACCCGGACATTCTCAAAAGCTGCATTCCCGGCTGCGAGAGCCTTGAGAAGACCGCGGACGACACATTCGAGGCCCGCGCGACACTGAAGATCGGGCCGGTAAAGGCCACTTTCAAAGGCAAGGTGACGCTGGATGAGATGGATCCGCCCCGGCGCTGTATTCTGCGCGGCGAGGGACAGGGCGGCGTGGCCGGTTTCGCCAAGGGCGAAGCGGAAGTCCTGCTGACGCCCGAAGGTGAGAAGACAGTGCTTACATACACCGCCAAGGCCAGCATTGGCGGCAAGCTCGCCCAGATCGGGCAGCGGCTGATCGACGGCGCGGCCAAACAGATCGCGGACGATTTCTTCTCGCGGTTCGTGGAAACGATTTCGCCGCCGCCGGTGATCGAAGGCGCGGCCGCAGCTCTGGCTGCGCCGGGGGCTGCCTCCGCGGAAGCGGCGGGATCGGCACAGGCCGCGCCGCCACCGCATCACGAAGGCATCACGCGGGAAGTCTGGGTGATCGGGCTGATCGCGGTGATCGTGATCCTGCTTGTGCTTTTCGGGATGGTGCTCTGACCCGGCCGTGGGTTGACGCTTCCCCGCGGGGCAGCGGATCATGCGTCATCCGCTACTGGAGAACCGCATGACCGCCGTTTCCCTGACGGTGAACGGAAACGCCGTTTCCGCCGACGTCGAAGACCGCACCCTGCTCGTCTATTTCCTGCGCGAGGAATTGCGCCTGACCGGAACCCATATCGGCTGCGATACCAGCCAATGCGGGGCCTGCGTGGTGCATGTGAACGGCAAGGCCGTGAAATCCTGTTCCGTCTTCGCGGTGCAGGCCGATGGCGCGGAAGTGACCACCATCGAAGGGCTTGCCAGGGACGGCAAGCTGCATCCGGTGCAGGAGGCGTTTCGCGAGAACCATGGGCTGCAATGCGGGTTCTGCACGCCGGGGATGATCATGACCGCCGTCGATATGATCCGCAGGAAGCCGGTGCTGGATCGCGAAACGATCCGCGCCGAGCTTGAGGGCAATATCTGCCGCTGCACCGGTTATCAGAACATCGTCAGTTCGATCGAAGATGCCGCGAAGCGCATGGCCGCAAAGGACAAGGCGGCATGATACCCTATCAATTCAACTATCATCGCCCGAAGTCGCTGGCCGATGCGCAGGCGCTTCTGAAGAATTCGCCGGATGCGAAATTGCTGGCGGGCGGTCAGACGCTGATCGCCACCATGAAAATGCGGCTGGCCAATCCATCCGATCTCATCGACATCTCGGGATTGAAAGAACTGAATTACATCCGCGTCGATGCGAACGCTGTGACCATCGGGGCGGCGGTGACTCACGCGGAGGTCGCAGAGTCCGCCGAAGTTCGACGCGCTCTGCCCGCTTTGGCGGAGCTTGCGCATCTGATCGGCGATCCGGCCGTGCGCCACAAGGGCACCATCGGCGGCAGCATCGCCAACAACGATCCGGCGGCGGATTATCCGGCGGCGGCCCTGGCGTTGAACGCGACGATCAAGACGACCGAACGCAGCTTCAAGGCGGAGGATTTCTTCACCGGCATGTTCTCGACGGCGCTGAACGACGGCGAGATCGTGACGGAGATTTCGTTTCCGCTGGTCGAGCGCGCGGCCTACACGAAATTCCGCAATCCGGCGTCGCGTTATGCGATGGCGGGGGTGTTCGTGGCGAAGGGCAAGGACGGCGTGCGCGTGGCGGTGACGGGCGCAGGACCGGGTGTGTTCCGGCAGGCGGAAATGGAAGCGGCGCTGGCAAAAAACTTCGATCCCAGTGCCATCGCTTCGATCAAGGTCGACGCTTCAGAATTGAACTCCGATATTCATGGCTCCGCCGAATATCGCGCCAACCTCGTCAGTGTCATGGCGAAGCGCGCGGTCGCCGCGGCGATAAAGTAGACTTACCTCCCCTTGGGGAGGTCGGGCGCGTGCATCGGCACGCGACCGGTTGGGGCTTCACGCACGGTATTCGTTGCGCGTCCCCCCACCCGCCATCGCTGACGCGATGTCGACCGCCCCGCGTAGGGGGCGGTAAGATGGAGGTACAATGGTCGAAAGCAGCGAAGACATTCTCGGTACCGCCGCGCAGTGGCTTTCGGACGGTCACAAGGTTGCACTTGGGACTGTGGTGAAGACGTGGGGGTCTGCGCCTCGCCCTGCCGGCAGCCAGATCGCGGTGCGGGACGATGGGGCGTTTGTGGGCTCGGTGTCGGGCGGATGTGTCGAGGGCGCGGTGATCGAGGATGCGATGCGCGCGATGAAAGACGGCAAGACTTCGCGTCTGGAGTTCGGCGTCAGCGATCAGCAGGCCTGGGACGTGGGACTGGCGTGCGGCGGGCGGATCGAAATCTACGTCGAACCTGTCGCGTGACGCGATGCGCGCGGAAATCCTCAAGCAATTGAACCACGCGCGGCGCGCGAACCGCGCCATCGTGCGAGCGACCGATCTTGCGAGCGGCGAAGACCGGCTTGTCGATCCGGCTGGCGATACGTCGCCGTTGGGGATTGCCGCGGCGAATGCGGCGCGCGCGGATCAAAGCGCGCCGGTGGAGATCGATGGGCGCACATGGTTTCTGGCGGTGTTCAATCCGCCGCTCGATCTGGTGATCGTGGGGGCGGTGCATATCGCCCAGCCGCTCGCGCGCATGGCGTCGATGACGGGTTATGGCGTGCGGGTGATCGATCCGCGCACATCGTTCGCGACGCCGGAACGGTTTCCCGATGTGGCGATCTCGCATGATTGGCCGGACGAGGCGTTGCAGAAGAATCCGCTGGGACCGAGGAGTGCGCTGGTGGCGCTGACGCACGATCCGAAGGTGGACGATCCGGCGCTGACGGCGGCGCTTCGCTCACCGTGTTTCTATATCGGCGCGCTGGGATCGAAGAAGACACATGCGGGACGGTTGGCACGGCTGAAAGCGAACGGTTTTGGCGACGATGACCTCAAAAAAATCCACGGGCCGATCGGGCTTTCAATCGGAGCCCGGTCGCCCGCGGAAATTGCCGTTTCGATAATGGCGGAGATGACTCAAATGCTGCGGGTGGGCGGTATTCGGGAGCTTGCTACCGCCCACCCCACAGCTTAGCCGGGCGATGACTGATCGCCAGGTTTTCCGTCCTTGTTCCAGTCACCATGACCGTGTCCGCCGAAGCGGTGGTGACGGGACGCCATGATCTCGTCCTTGGTGATCGCGCCGTCCTTGTTCTTGTCCATGCGCGCAAACATCTTCTTCTGCGGCGCTTCGAACTCGTCGAGCGTCAGCTTGCCGTCGTGGTTGGCATCGAGGTGCGTGAAGCGGCGGGTTTGCAGATCTTTCACCTTCTCGGCGGCCATCTGGTAGAAGCCGTCGCGGCTGATGCTGCCGGCCTTCGCGAACTTGTCGAACTGGGCAATCGCCGCCGTGTCGAATTCGGCGCGGGTCACCTTGCCGTCCTTGTTGGCGTCGAACTGAGCGCAGAAGCCCATGCCGCGCGCATGGCGAAATCCGAAATGACGGTGTGGGGGGGAAGCACCGGCATCTTTTGTTTCGCCAGACTTCTGATCACCGACCTTCGCGGCATGGGCATGGGGGGCGCAGGACACTTCGCCGGTCGCGCGGCGGTCCATGCGGTTGAAACGCATATGCTCGGCGTTGAGGAATTCCTCGCGGCTCACCTTGCCGTCGTTGTTCCAGTCGACTTTCTGGAACAGCTTGTCGGAACCCTTGCGCACGTCGTCGAGGCGCATGTTGGCGAACTGAAGCTGGGACAATGCGGAGCTTCCGCCGGAGGCCGCGGCGAAGCGCTCGCCGAGGACCTTGTTGATCTCGGCCTGGGTCACCTTGCCGTCGTGATTGAGGTCGTATTGTTGAAAGACCTTGCCACGGCCCAACTCATGGGCCAGCGGACGGGGCGTGTTGGGGGATGCGAATGCCGCGGCAGCTGCGCCGCCCAAGATGGCCACGAGGACCGCGCCAACTGCGTACTTCGAAATTCTCTTCATGTCTTTCTCCAAGGCCGCCTCCTGCCTGACGTCCTCTATCTAGGGTGCCGGGCGCTCATAACTTTGTTGGGCAACCTGTATTTTGACGGCTTTTGTCGTGGCCGCCCCTCATGCGAAACTTTGCGACAATTGACGTTGCAGAGGGGGAGCCGGGTCCGCATGTTGGCCCCATGGACATCGCCGTGACGACCAAAGACGAGACCAAACCCCACGTCCTGGTGGTCGAGGATTCGCGCGATATAAGGGAACCGCTGGCGCGATACCTGCGGGAACACGGCTACCGCGCCACCACGGCCGCGGACGCCCAGGTTGCCCGCAAGGTGATGAAAAGCTCCGGCATCGACCTTGTGGTGCTGGATATCATGATGCCGGGCGAGGACGGGTTGAGCCTCTGCCGCTCCATCCGCGAGTCGTCGCAGACGCCGGTGATCCTGCTGACCGCGCGCAACGAAGAAGTGGATCGCATCGTCGGCCTGGAAATGGGCGCGGACGATTACATCGCCAAACCGTTTTCGCCGCGCGAGTTGATCGCGCGCGTGGCAGCCGTTCTCAGGCGGACACAAGCCCTGCCGCCACGCCAGAAGCCGCCGGAGGTTTCGCGCATCCGGTTCGGCGAGTGGACGCTCGATACGGGGCAACGCGAACTGATCGGGCCGGACGGGGTGGCCTCGCCGCTTTCGAGCGGCGAATTCCGTTTGCTCACCGTGCTGCTGGAGCGACCGAAGATCGCTCTGACACGTAACCAGTTGCTCGATCTGACCAAGGGGCGCGAGGCGGAATTCTTCGATCGTTCCATCGACAACCACGTCAGCCGCCTGCGCAAGAAGATCGAGCCAGATCCGCGCAATCCGCGCTATATCAAGACGGTTTGGGGCGGCGGTTACATGTTCGCGGTCGAGCCGGAAGACATCTCCTGATGCGTCTTTGGCCGCGCAAGCTTGCTTCCCAACTGATTGTCGTCACCGCGCTGGCGGTGATCGTTTCCAATGTCGCGGTCGCGGTGTGGTTCGAGGTTGGCCGCGAGCGCATGAACGAAAGCGCCTTCACCGAGCGGCTGCTGGACCGCGCGGTTTCGGCTGCCACCCTTTTGAGCACCGTCCCCGCCAAGAAACGTGACGACGCGTTGCGGACGATGGATTCGCCTGCATGGCACTTCGAACTTCTGCACGGAAAACCACAAACCGTTCCGATGTCGGCGGGCGAGCGGGCTTTGGCCGAACGGGCGCGCGCGATGCTGCCGGAGACCCGCTCCAGGCAACCTGTCATCGTGAAGATCACCACGCGCGAGCAGCGCAAGAAGGGCATGCGCCACAACCGCCATCCGGTCATCATGGTGACCGTGCCGGTGGTGCGCGGCACACAACTGGTGACGACGTTCTATCGTCCGCCCTCACCGCCCTGGCCTATCGAGACGTTCATCGCGGCGCTGGCGGCGATTGTGACGACATCCCTTGCGGCGGCGTTCGTCGCGCGGCGCGTGGCGCGTCCGCTTTCGGAGTTGTCGGCGGCGGCGACCACGGTCGCGCAAGGTGGATTGGCCCCGCATGTGCCTGAAGAGGGACCGGAAGACGTGCGCCACGCGGCGGCGGCATTCAACGCCATGACCGATCAGGTGAGCCGGACGCTGGAAAGCCAGCGGCAGTTGCTTTCCGCCGTCGGGCACGATCTGCGCACGCCGATCACTGCGATGCGGATCAATATCGAATTCGTCAACGATGCCGAATTGCGCGAAAGGCTAGAGCGCAATCTCGAAGAATTGCAGGAACTGACGGAGGCCGTGCTTTCCGCGGCGAAGGGCGCGGGCGGCGAACCGATGCGCCATGTCGATATCGCGGCGCTGGTGGAAAGCCTTTGTGCCGATCTGATCGACATGGGAAAACCGGTGACCTGGCTGCCGCACGATCCGGTGCCGATGAATTGCCGTCCCAATGAAATACGCCGCGCCGTGCGCAACCTGATCGAGAACGCCATCGCTTACGGCGAAGAAGCCACGGTGAGCATTCAGGGACGCGGCACGGGCTACGAGATCGTGGTCGAGGACAAAGGACCGGGCATTCCCGAAGCGGATCGCCAGCGTGTGTTCGAGCCGTTCGTGCGGCTGGAGACGTCGCGAAATGCGGAGACAGGCGGAACGGGGCTTGGCCTTACGCTCGTGAAGGCCATTGCGGCGGGACATGGGGGCACCGTGACACTCGAAAACCGCGCCGAGAGCGGGCTGCGGGCGCGGCTTTATTTGCCTATTCCGGTACCGCCCTCGTAAACTTCACGCATGCAATTCGGAGCCATTCCCATCGCCGAAGCCGAGGGCGCGGTGCTTGCCCATTCGCGCCGCGTGGACGGGCGGCTGTTCCGCAAGGGGCGCGTGCTGACGGGCGAGGATATCGCGGCGCTGAAAGCGGACGGCGTGACGCAGATCGTGGGTGCGCGGCTTGAACCGGGCGACGTGGACGAGAACGAGGCGGCACGGCGGATCGCGGCGCTCTGCGCGGGCGCGGGCGTGCGCGCCAACGCGCCCTTCACGGGGCGGGTGAATCTTTATGCCGTCGGGGGCGGCATCGTCGAACTCGATGTGGGCGTGATCGAGGCGCTCAACACCATCCATGAGTCCATCACCATTGCCACGCTTGAGCCGTTCGCGAAGGTGGGCGCGCGCCAGATGATCGCGACCATCAAGATTATTCCGTTTGCGGCGCCGGGGAGCGCGGTGGAGGCAGTGGAGAAATTGCTGCGCGCGCTGCCCATTCGCGTGACGGCGTTCGGGCATAAACGGGCCGCGCTGATTTCCACGGCGTTGCCCGATACCAAACCGACGATCCTCGACAAAAACCGCACGGCACTGGATGCGCGGCTTCAGGCGCTGGGATCGCAGATCGTTTTCGAACGGCGCGTGACGCATGACGCAGTACCGCTTGCCGACGCACTGCGCGAGGCCGCGAAGGAAGGCTGCGACCCGATATTGGTGTTCGGGGCGAGCGCCATCACCGACCGGCGCGACGTCATTCCCGCCGCCATCGAACAGGCGGGGGGCGAGGTCGTGCATTTCGGGATGCCGGTCGATCCGGGGAATCTGTTGCTGCTGGGAAGCCTCGGCAGGGCAAAGGTGGTGGGACTGCCGGGCTGCGCGCGCTCGCCGAAGCGCAACGGGATCGACTTCGTGCTGGAACGGCTGGCGGCGGACATTCCGGTGGGGGCGCGGGATATCGCGGCGATGGGCGTGGGCGGGCTTCTGACCGAGATCGCAACGCGGCCGCAGCCGCGCGAAGAAGAACCTTCGGAGGCGCCGCACGCGCCGCGGATTGCGGCGGTGGTGCTGGCGGCGGGGCTGTCGTCGCGCATGGGTGAGAACAAGTTGCTGGTGGATATTGGCGGGCAAGCATTGATCCGGCGGACGGTTCAGGCAGCGCTGGCGAGCCATGCCTCGCCCGTGATCGTGGTCACCGGACGCGATGCGGAGCGCATCGAGCAGGCGCTTTCGGGACTCGATGTGCGGTTCGTGAAGAATCCAGATTTTGCAAAGGGTTTGAGTACGTCTCTGAAGTGCGGTCTCAACGCCGTGCCGGAGGCGAGCGATGGGGCGATGATTGTCCTGGGCGACATGCCGTCGGTAACGCCCGCGCTTCTCGATATGCTCATTGCGGCCTTCAATCCGGCCGAGGGGCGCGCGATTTGCGTGGCGGCACACGGGGGAAAACGGGGCAATCCGGTGCTGTGGGCGCGGCGCTTCTTCCCGGAAATGATGGCCGTCGAGGGCGATGTGGGTGCCAAGCACATCATCGCGGCGAACGACGAACTGGTGTGCGAAGTGGAGGTCTCGACCGACGCGCCACTGGTCGATATCGACACCAGAGAAGACCTTGCCGCTTTCACTGCCCGATGAGCGACCCCCTCTACCGCAAGGAGATCCTGCGGCTTGCCGCCGACGCGCATGGCGCCGGGCATCTGCCGGGGCAGCATCGAACGGGGACGGCGCATAACCCAACCTGCGGAGACAGGGTGACGTTCGAGGTGGTGACGGATGCAAGCGGGCGCATCCAGGCCGTGGCGCATGAGACGAAGGCGTGTGTGCTGTCACAAGCCTCGGCCTCGATCCTCGGACGGGATGCGAAGGACTTGTCGCGCGCAGACGTGGCCGAACTGCGCGCGGCGGTGACGGCTATGCTGAAGGAAGGCGGGGCCGTGCCGGGGCAGCCGTTTTCCGACTACGCGGCGTTCGACGGGGTGACGGGTTATCCGAACCGGCATAGCTGCGTGCTGTTGCCGATCGAGGCGCTGCTTGCGGCGCTGGACGCCAACTAGCTCACTTGTGCAGGCGGCCCTCGCCTGCCCTGTTCTTGTATTGCAGGACCATCAGTGCGGCTTTCACCAAACGCAGGCCGCCCAGCACGACGATAACGATAAGCGGCAGCCAGATGACGGCGTGTACCCAATAGGGGGGAGAGTATTTGACTTCGACGATCAGCGCACCGGCGCAGATGAGGAAGCCCGCGATCAGGATGACGAAGACGGTCGCGCCATCGCCCACATCGAACATCGCGTAGTCGAGGCCGCACGCTTCGCAGCGCGGCGCGATGTCGAGATAGGTGCCGAACAGATGGCCTTGTCCGCAGCGCGGACAGCGGCCCAGCAGAGCGGCTTTCGCTACGCTGGGCTCAGCCACTTAGGCGGCCACGACCGGGCCCTGTCCCCACACATAGATGCAGGCGAACAGGAACAGCCACACCACGTCGACGAAGTGCCAGTACCAGGCGGCGGCTTCGAAGCCGAAATGGCGGGTCGGCGTGAATTGCCCCGCGATGTTGCGGAACAGGCAAACGGTCAGGAAGATCGTGCCGATGATGACGTGGGCACCGTGGAAGCCCGTGGCCATGAAGAAGGTCGATCCGTAGATCGCGTCGAAATTGCCCGCGCCGGTGGCGAGACTGATATGGGCGGGATCGGTGAATGGCACGAGCGCCAGGTGGTTGAAGCCGAAGGTGAACGGCGCATGCATATATTCGAACGCCTGGATGCCGGTGAACGACGCGCCGAGCAGCACCGTCAGCAACAGGCCTTGCGTGGCGCCCTTCTTGTCGCCGGACTGGATGGCGTGGTGCGCCCACGTCACCGTGGTGCCGGAGCACAGAAGGATCAGCGTGTTGAGCAGCGGCAAGTGCCAGGGATCGAGCGTGACGATGCCCGACGGCGGCCAGCTTCCGATGGAGACGTCGTTGAAGAAGATCGCCGAATTGAAATAGGCCCAGAACCAGGCGACGAAGAACATCACTTCGGACGAGATGAACAGCACCATGCCGTAGCGCAGATGGAGTTTCACGACCGGGGTGTGATTTCCCTTCACCACGGATTCGGTTACGACATCGCGCCACCAGCCCGCCATCGTGTAGAGCACGAGCAACGCGCCGACCGCGAATATCCACGGCTGGCCGTTGACGGGCAGGCCCCAGAATCCGGTGTAGTCCGCGTTCATCCAGAACACGGCGCCGATCATCATCACGAACGCGCCGATGGAGCCGACAACGGGCCACGGGCTCGGATCGACCAGGTGATAATCGTGTTTGACTTCCGCGTGCGCCATGTTCGTTTGCCTTCTGCCTAGGGCTTGACCCGTATCAGCGTCATTATGAAGAAAAGTACCACAAGTCCGAATAGAACGAGTGCGAGCGCCACGTTACGGCCTCTCCGCGCCCTCGCCTCTTCGCATTCGCGCCTGATCTCATCGTCCTGCCCCATTTCCCGCCATCATATCCAATGAGCGAAGGGAGCAAGCCCGACCAGCCTTTCGGCGATCAGGGAAGCGAACAGGAGAAAGACGTAAGCGAGCGATGCCAGGAATAGCCGGCGTGCTGCCGGTTCGCGGTCTTCGTTCTTTTCGCGGAACGTCGCGACAGATTCCCAGATCAGCCACGCGCCGCATGCGGCGGAGACCGCGAGATAGAGAACGCCGCCCAGACCGATAAAGGCCGGAACCAGGCCCAGCGGCGCGAGCAGCAGCGCATAAGCCAGAATGTGAAGACGGGTGTGGGACTTGCCCTTCACGACGGGCAGCATGGGCACGCCTGCCCTCGCATAGTCTTCCGAACGGTAGAGCGACAGCGCCCAGAAATGCGGCGGCGTCCACATGAAGATGATCGCGACCAAAACGAGCGGCGCGAGCGAGAGCGAATTCGTGACCGCGGCCCAGCCGATGGCGGGCGGCAGCGCGCCCGACAAACCGCCGATCACGATGTTCTGTGGCGTGCGGCGCTTGAGCCAGAGCGTGTAGACGCCGACGTAAAAGAATATCGTGAAGGCGAGCAATCCGGCCGCGAGATAATTCACGAACAGGCCCATCATCGCCACGGCGGCGACGGAGAGCGTCCAGCCGAAGGCAAGCGCTTCCTGACGGTCGATGCGACCCATCGGGATCGGGCGCGTGGCGGTGCGCGTCATCACCGCGTCGATGTCGGAATCGTAGGCCATGTTGAGCGCGCCGGATGCTCCTGCCGCCACCGCGATGCAGAGAAGCGCGGTGAAGGCGAGCATCGGATGAATCTCGCCCGGCGCCGCAACGATCCCCGCCAACCCCGTGAAGATCACGAGCGACATCACGCGCGGCTTTAGGAGCGCGAAATAGTCGCCGGTCGTTGCGACGGACCGCTGGGTGGCAAGGACGCCGACGGAACTCATGGCCTAGTGGGAATCTCCGACGATGTGCGGCAGTTCCGAATATTGGTGGAACGGCGGAGGCGAAGACAGCGTCCATTCGAGCGTCGTCGCAGCCGGACCCCACGGATTGTCGCCAGCCAGACGCTTGCGCGCGAAGGCGTCGATCAGCATCACGATGAAGATGAGCACAGCGAACCCGGCGATGAAGGCGCCGATGGAGGATACGTAGTTCCAGCCCGCATAGGCGTCCGGATAGTCCGCATAGCGGCGCGGCATTCCGGCGAGGCCGAGGAAGTGCATCGGGAAGAAGGCAATGTTCACACCGACGAAGGTGACCCAGAAGTGCAGCTTGCCCAGGAACTCGTTGTAGAGGTAGCCGGTCATCTTCG
>Ga0207649_10000146_pt1 | contig 57984 bp, 55 predicted proteins | sample KBSC43metaG_FD_184317 | JGI IMG/M metagenome (GOLD analysis project Ga0207649, IMG submission 184317) | Corn rhizosphere microbial communities from Kellogg Biological Station, Michigan, USA - KBS C4-3 metaG (SPAdes) (version 2) | ecosystem: Host-associated > Plants > Roots > Rhizosphere > Soil ... | reverse complement strand
CCACGCCGGTGGTCATCGGGTGGACGGCAAGCCGCGCCGCTGGGTGTACCTGCATTACTTCAAGGAAGGCCAGCCCTCGCTGAACTGGCTCGACCCTACGTTTGCGGCGCAGCAGATGATCATCGGCGACGCGTTGCATTCCATCGATGTGATGGGCGCAAAAATCCTGCGCCTGGATGCCAACGGCTTTCTCGGTGTGGAGCGCAAGCTCGATGGCACCGCCTGGTCGGAGAGCCATCCGCTGTCGATCACCGGCAACCAGTTGCTGGGTGGCGCGATCCGCAAGGCCGGCGGGTTCAGCTTCCAGGAGTTGAACCTCACCGTTGACGATATCGCCTCCATGTCCCACGGCGGTGCTGACCTGTCCTACGACTTCATCACCCGGCCGGCCTACCAGCATGCCTTGCTGATGGGGGACACCGAGTTTTTGCGCCTGATGCTGCGCCAGATGCACAACCTTGGCATCGACCCCGGCTCGCTGATCCACGCCTTGCAAAACCATGATGAACTGACCCTGGAGCTGGTGCACTTCTGGACCCTGCACGCCCATGACAGCTTTCTTTATCAGGGCCAGACCTTCCCCGGCAATATCCTGCGCGAGCATATCCGCGAACAGATGTATGAGCGCCTGGCGGGTGAGCATGCGCCGTACAACCTCAAGTTCGTTACCAACGGCGTGTCCTGCACCACCGCCAGTATCATCACGGCGGCGCTGGGCATCCGCGATCTTGACGCGATCACGCCGGCCGATATCGCGCAGATTCGCCAGATCCACCTGCTGCTGGTGATGTACAACGCCATGCAGCCAGGGGTGTTTGCCCTGTCAGGCTGGGACCTGGTGGGGGCCTTGCCACTCGCGGCCGATGAGGTCGCGCACCTGATGCAGGATGGCGACACCCGCTGGATTCACCGAGGTGCCTATGACCTGGTGGACCTCAACCCGGAGGCCGAGCTTTCGGCGGGGCAGATGCCCCGCTCGAAAACCTTGTATGGCAGCCTCAACAGCCAGTTGCAGGACCCCGACTCGTTCGCCTCCCAACTGCAAAAAATCCTCGCCGTGCGCCGCGCCTACGACATCGCCGCCAGCCGTCAGATCCTGGTACCGGATGTCGAGCACCCTGGCTTGCTGATCATGGTCCACGAACTGCCGGCCGGCAAAGGTATACAAATCACCGCGCTGAACTTCGGCGATACGCCGATCACAGAAACCCTGCACCTGCCCAACATTGCACCGGGGCCGGTGGTGGACATCATCAATGAGCGGGTGGAGGGCGACCTGACCGCTGAGGGTGAATTCACCATTACGCTGGATGCGTACGAAGGATTGGCGCTGCGGGTGGTCAGCAGCTCGCCGATGTTTTAGTGGGAACGCCGGGGGGCGTGGGCCTGTTTCAGCATCCAGTCGGTGGCCCACGACTGCCTGGCGCGCGCTATTGAAGTGGCCGTGCGCATTTGTTGATAAAGATCAGGGGCCACACGTCGCAACTCCAGATACTCACTCAATCGCCTCATCCCTGTTGGCTGGCTTGGTGAAAACCGGGCGCTTGGGCGATATATCGGCGGCATTGCCACGGGCCCTGCAGTCCCAAATGCCGCTGCGGGTCACCTCACTCAATGGAGGAGAGGCGTCGTGACGCACTCACAGCCATATATTCGTTGGTTCAAGGAGTTGGGCCTCGACGATGTCGCGCAGGTCGGCGGCAAGAACGCCTCGCTGGGCGAGATGTACCAGCAGCTGACCGGTGAGGGCGTACGGGTACCCAATGGGTTCGCCATTACCTCACAAGCGTATCGGTATGTCCTTGAGCACAATAAGGCCTGGGCGCGGCTGCACGAGGCACTTGACGGTCTCGATGCCAATGACATCAAGGATTTACAAGCCCGTGGGCAGAAGGCAAGGGCGATCGTATATGACTGTACGCTGCCGGAAGACCTGCAGGCGGCAATACGGCAAAGCTACGCACAACTCAAACACGAATACGGTGACAGCATTTCACTGGCCGTGCGCTCCTCGGCGACCGCCGAAGACTCTCCACTGGCCTCGTTCGCCGGGCAGAACGACACCTATCTGAACATCGCCAGTGAAGAGGCGCTGCTTGATGCCTACAAGCGTTGCCTGGCGTCGAACTTTACCGATCGGTCTATCCATTACAAATATGACCACGGCTTTGATTGCTTCAAGGTCTGTCTCGCCGTTGTCGTCATGAAAATGGTGCGCAGCGATCTCGGTGCCAGCGGGGTAATGTTTTCCCTGGATACGGAAACGGGTTTCAAGGATGTCGTGTTCATCAACGCTGCCTGGGGGCTTGGGGAGAATGTCGTACAGGGCACGGTCGCGCCCGACAGTTTCTACGTGCACAAACCCAGCTTCATCGCCGGCTACCGCGCCGTGCTCAAGCGCAGTCTGGGTAGCAAAGAAAAGAAGATGGTGTTTGCCGAGACCCTCAATACCGGAAATATTGCGCTGGAATACACCGTGAATACCGATACATCCACCGAACAACAAGCCCGTTTCTGCCTCTCTGACGAGGACGTCATGCAGTTGGCCGACTATGCCATCAAGGTTGAAAACCACTACTCGAGCAAAGCCGGTTTTTACAGACCCATGGATATGGAGTGGGCGAAGGATGGCGTCGACGGCCAGTTATATTTGGTACAGGCACGTCCTGAAACGGTGGCCTCCCAAGAAAACAGCAACGTGCTGCGCATTTATCAGCTCAAGCAACGATCGACAGTGCTGCTGAAGGGCAAGGCGGTCGGCACCAAAATTGGCGCGGGAAAGGCCCGCGTGATCAACGATGTCAAACAGCTCAGCGAGTTCAAGCCTGGCGAAGTGCTGGTTTCGGATAACACCACGCCGGATTGGGAGCCCGTCATCAAGACCGCTGCGGCGGTTGTGACAAGCGGGGGCGGACGTACCTGTCATGCCGCCATCGTATCGCGTGAGTTGGGTATTCCTGCGATCGTGGGGGCAGTGAACGCGGCAGAGGTCATCCACACCGGAGCGTCGCTGACTATCAGTTGCGCTGAAGGCGAAAGCGGGATTGTGTATGACGGTGAACTGGATTTCGATGTCCAGGAGACGGACCTCAGCCAATTGGGACGCCCCGCGACCAAGATCATGATGAACCTGGCTAACCCCGACCAGGCCTTCAGCCTCGCCTCCCTGCCGGTAGATGGCATCGGCCTGGCGCGTATGGAATTCATCATCAATGAATACATCAAGGTCCATCCAATGGCCCTTGCTCACCCGGAAAAGCTGGATGACGCCACCCGTGAAACAATCGCGGTGCTGAGTAGGGCCTATCAAGACCCGACGGATTTTTTTATCAAGACCTTGGCAGAAGGCGTCGCCACGATTGCCGCGGCGGTGTATCCAAAGCCTTGCGTCGTACGCATGAGCGACTTCAAAAGCAATGAATATGCAACCCTGCTGGGCGGGCAGTATTTTGAGCCGGAAGAACATAATCCAATGCTCGGATTTCGGGGGGCGTCCCGATACAGCCATCCTGCCTATGCCGAAGGGTTTGCGCTGGAGTGCGCGGCCATGAAATGGGCGCGTGAACACATAGGCCTCACCAACATCAAGTTGATGATCCCTTTTTGTCGCACCGTGAAGGAGGGTGAAAAGGTATTGGCGGCAATGGCCAGCCATGGTCTGCAGCGCGGAGAAAACGGGCTGGAGATCTACATCATGTGCGAAATACCCAACAACGTGATCCAGATCGATGCATTCGCCCAGTTGTTCGACGGCTTCTCCATCGGCTCTAACGACCTGACTCAATTGGTACTCGGCGTGGACCGTGATTCGGAAGTCGTCGCTTTCGATTTCGATGAGCGCGACCCAGGGGTAAAACAGATGATTCGCCTGGCGGTAGAAGGCGCCAGGCGTAACACTCGACACTCGGGAATCTGTGGACAGGCTCCGTCGGATTATCCCGAGATGGCCGAATATCTAGTGGAGATTGGCATCAACTCGATGAGCCTCAGTCCAGACGCCGTGCTCGCCACGATTCGGCACGTCCTGGCTGCGGAAAAACGCTTGCAAATCAGTCGGGCGATTCCCGACGGTTGAAGAGGGCGGCTTTCGCACCATCGGCAATAGCGCTGTAATCGCGGTTTCGACCCTGCGTAGATAACACCCCCATTAGCTAGCGCCGATGGGCAGCGCGCCGAACCACCTCGATGCAAAACGCCTGTTCGAAAGGCGGCACGTTGCACTCGACGACGTCATCGGCGGCGACTTGCAGGTGCACGCCGACAATGTCGGCCCGGATCGGCTGCTGACAGACATGTCGGTCGACCAGCACCGCCGTGTAGACCCGACAAGCACCCAGTTGTGCCAGATAGGCGCAAGTACGCAGCAGCGAATGACCTTCAAACAGCACGTCATCGACAACCAGGAACGTCGTGTTGGCAACGTCCAGGTTGCCCAGGCCTGGGTTCTCGATCAATTGCGTGTAGGTATGCAGCACTTGCAGGTCATCGGTGTAACGCTTGACCTGAAGGGGGAAAAGAGGGAGTTCCGGTTGACCGGTCTGACGCGCAATGCACTGGCGCAACCGTTGAGCCAAAGGCTCGCCCCGGCGTTGGAGGCCAATCAGTGCCGTGTGCGAGGCTGGCAGCAAGTGGGTGGCCTTACGCGCCATCGCCTGCAACACATTATCAAGCTCATTGCTGTCATACAGGCGTAACCGCTGGGTTGCCAGTAGGATCGTCATTGCCTTCTCCTTTCCCTAACCCTTGGGGCATTGATTCAGGCGATCAGCAAATAATCCTCCACCTTACTGACACCTGGCACCGACCAGGCGGCCCGTTCCGCAATCTGACGTTCGCGCCAGAAATGCACCTTGCCTTCGAGCTTGACCACACCGCCTACGACCTTGATTTGTATGCCCTTGGCATCGACTTCTGCATTGCGTTTGAGTGCCTCTTCGATGCTCTGCTGAATATCCGTGACCTTGACTCTCGTGCGCAGGGTGAGGCGATTGTCTATGCCCACCACACCGGACAGTTTGCGCACGGCACTCTCGGCGGTTTCCTTCTGATACTGCCAATCCACCTGGCCTTCAAGGATCACCCATCCTTTTTGCACGATCACCTTGATGTCGCCTTCGGGTGTATCGGATCGCCACGAGATGATGTTCAAGGCGCGTTTTGCGATGGCGTCATCTTCTGTGCCGGCGTCTTTGTTCAGCCGGACCTGGAGTTCTTCAGCCACTGCGCGTACGCCTTTGACAGTTTTGACCGCACGCTCGGCACTGATCTTCTGGGCGTAGCTTTTCACGTAGCCTGAGAGTGTGACGACACCGTTGTCCACGCTTACGCCAATGTGGGCAGCGTCGATATCGGGCTGAAAATCCAGCTCATCCAAAATGGTATTTCGCAAACTTAAGTCATTCATGATGGTGTCCTTTTCTCAATTAAAAAAACACGGGGCACAACAACCTGATGCCGGTCAGTTGATGACGAACACTGTAACTGTGGCTAGCCCTAATGCCGTTCAGTTAAGGCTTTTTTTGTAGGAGCGAGCTTGCTCGCGAAGAACTCACAGGCGCCGCGTTCACTCAGGAAACACGCGTTATCGTTGACGTTTTTCGCGAGCAAGCTCGCTCCTACAGAAGGCGATGTACGCTTAACTGAACGGCATTATGGCTAGCCCGCTCGCCACAAGTGACTCTTTGCTCGTTCTATCCGTTGTTGTTTTTACGCCTGAGCGATCGACAGATATTGAGCTAAATCAAAAAGGGTCCAGGGGGCGCACGCCGTTAATCGCCCGCTGTTTATGTGATAAATGTCAGCGCAAATACTGGATAAACCCAGCTATTTTATTCGAACGGCTGCGCTTTGCAGGCGAGGACCGACAGCGGGAACGTCATGACCAGGTGCTTGCTCGTGGCCTGGCTCGGCCTTGTTGTGACGGCAGAGGTGGTCAAATCGCTTTTTGAGGAACTCACTTCCATGCTCGCTAAGTGGCTGGATCCCCTCCTATTGCTGCTCACGGCACTGACGCTGGCGGCCGGGGGCATTGCGCATGTCGCGCAGCAGCCTGATTGGGCATCTATGTGTTGGGCCGCAGGCAGCCTGGTGATGGTTGCGGTGCTGCTCATCGAGATTGTGGGGCGTCTTGCCCGGCGCGAGGCCGGTGTGGACCTGATTGCGTTGCTGTCCATCACCTCGGCGCTGTTTTTCGGGCAGGCACTGGTGTCCGCGGTGATCGCTTTGATGCTGGCGACCGGACGAGCCCTGGAGTACTTCACCAAGCAACGCGCTGACCGTGAGTTGCGTGCGCTCATCGACCGCGCGCCACACTTTGCCTGGTTGCAGGAGGGCGGCAGCCTGCGCAAGATCCCCATCGAGCAGGTCACGCTGAATCAGACATTGCTGGTGCGGTTGGGGGAGGTGATACCGGTCGATGGTCGCTTGCTGAGTTCGACGGCCGTTCTGGACGAATCGGCGCTCAGTGGTGAGTCGTTGCCCGTCACCCGTCGAGAGGGTGAGCTGCTGCACAGCGGTGTTTCCAACGTCGGCGCGCCGATCTTGCTGATTTCCACGCGAACAGCTGCGCAGAGCACCTATGCCGGCATCGTGCGGATGGCCGAGTCAGCGCGCCGTTCACGCGCTCCTTTCGTGCGCATGGCTGACCGTTATGCAGTGTTCTTTATCCCGCTGACATTGTTGATTGCCGGGTTGGCCTGGCAACTGAGCGGCGATCCTTTGCGAGCGTTGGCTGTTCTGGTGGTGGCGACACCTTGCCCTTTGATTCTGGCGGTACCGATTGCGTTTATCTCGGGTATTTCAAGGGCAGCGCAACGCGGGATCCTGATCAAGGATGGCGCGACCTTGGAAGCACTGGCCACGGTCAAGCAGGTTTTTCTCGACAAGACCGGTACTCTGACCAGCGGCCATGCTCGTCTGCAGTCGATAGAGGTCAACGGACTGCACGATCCGCAACGCTTGCTTGGCCTGGCCGCGTCTCTGGCGCAGGCCTCGACACATCCTATCTGCCAGGCAATTGTTGAAGCAGCCCATCAGGGGCAGTTGTCGCTCAGCGTCCCGCAGGGCGTGGAAGAAAGCCCGGGCGCGGGGCTTTGTGGGCGCGTCGATGGCATGCAGGTGCGCTTTGGTACTTTGTCTTTTGTGCACAAAGACGCCGAGGCAACCGGCTGGGTCGTAGCCATGCTGCGCCGCATGGACCACCTGGCGTGCAGCGGAAGCTTCATCGACGTGGACGGGAAACTCGCGGGCCTGTTTGTTTTCTCGGACAACATTCGGCGCGAAACGCCACAGACGCTGCGTCGACTGCGCAACAGAGGCATCGAAAAGATCGTCATGCTCACCGGGGATCGCCTGGAAACTGCCGAGATGATTGCGCTGTCTGCCGGGATTGACGAGTTGCGTGCCGGGTTGACCCCTGAAGATAAAGTGCGGGCGCTACAGCAGGGTGGCCAGCACGCCAGCACGCTGATGGTCGGCGATGGCATCAATGACGCACCGGCGCTGGCGGCGGCTGATGTCGGTGTGGCAATCGGAGCCAGCGGCGCCACCGCTTCTGCACAAGCCGCTGGTGTTGTGCTGCTGGTGGATCGACTGGATCGTCTGGTCGAGGCACTGGACATCGCCCGGCGCACCCGTTACATCGCGCGCCAGGGAGTGCTGGTCGGCATGGGGTTGTCATTGCTGGCCATGACCGTGGCAGCCTCGGGTTACCTGCAGCCGCTGATCGGCGCCATGGTGCAGGAGGGCATAGACGTGGTGATCATCCTCAATGCCCTGCGGGCACTGGGGCCGTGGTGGGGAAGGAGGAAACAAACGCTCACCGCTGAGCATATCGATCGCCTGCATGATGAGCATCAACAACTCACTGCCGTATTGAATGATCTGCACCAAATGGCCAATGACTTTGCCCAGCGTCCAGTTGCGCAAGCACGGAGCGACCTGGTGGCGCTGGTCGACAAGCTGCAAACAGTACTGGCGCAGCACGAACACAACGACGAAGACACACTCTACCCGCTGCTGACGCTGAGCATGCCGGGCGAGGACCCCATGTCAGCGATGAGCCATGCTCACCGAGAGATCTTTCGCCTTATCCATTTACTCGCGCGCATGAGCAGCGACTTCAGTTCCGACCCCGCGACGGCACCTGCTGACGAGATTCAGCATCAGCTGATTCGCCTGGACACCCTCGTGCGCCTGCACTTTGATCAGGAGGACGAACTGTTTCACAATCTGGATTGGCGCTAGACGTGAGTAAATCGCGCAAGGCTCTCGACTCTGGCGGATACCCTGTCGCTGATCTTTTTGGTTTAAATACCATATAAAACAATAGGTTATATTTCTATTTCATGCTGACAGTTGTATACCCAACTGATCTCGTGCATCCCGACTGCTGCCTGTCGATTCCTTCTTGTCTGTTGCAGTTTTTGCGCGCATGTCGCGCATCTGAAAGGCAGATTTTTCCATGCAGGCCTTCATCCTTGCCGCGTCAAATCTCCCTCGCATGCGCGGCGGGGCAACTCAGGGTGCCAGACGTGGAGGCGCTGGCCGCCTTCCAGCTGAACCTGCACAAAGTCCAGGCCGTGCAGGGTGATCTTGTCGGTCATTACGTCGTCGATGATGCTCACGGCAACACTCGTCCTTGCCGCTATAGCGGCTGACTTTGAAGGGGGAGGGGGAGGGGTGGAACGAAAGAGTGAGGCGCTAATTCCAGCGAACGTCGAGTTCTGAAATTTGTTGCTGCAGCTGCTCTATGATTTCAAACCAAGAATCGAAACTGGCCAGCGCCTCTGCACTCGGAACCGGCAACGGCGTCGTTCGATGCGGGCCTGCCAATGATTGCCAAGCTCGCCGGATTACCCGCCGCATCACGACGGGCAACCCTTCGCGCTGGGCATTTTTGGGTTATTTGGCGTTCAACGCGGCCAGGAACTGCGTGTGCTTCAGCGTTTGCGAAAACATCGGCAAGGTAAATTGCTCGGCGGCGTGTTGTTGTTCATCGGTGAAGGTCGCTGTGCAATCGGTCAGTGTCACCACCTCATAGCCCTTTTCATAGCCGGTCCGGACGGTGCCTTCAACGCAACAGTTGGTGAGAAAACCCGCCACCACCAGATGCTGGATGCCATTGTTGCGCAGCACCAGGTCCAGGCCCGTGGTGGCGAAACCGTCCAGCCCACGCTTGCCCTCGACCACGATGTCGCTTGATTCATGGGTCAGTGCATCGGTGATTTCGGCGCCCCAGCTGCCGGCGCGGAAGGCGCTGCCATCTGCCACGCCTTTGAGAATCCCGTAGGAGCGCAGGGTCAGCTCTGGATAACCGTCGGCAAACTGGATGGGCAGGTGGATGATCTTCACGCCGAGTTTGCGCGCTTGTTGCACCGTGGTGGCGGTGTTGGCAAGCATGTCGGTGGCATGCATGACGTCTTTGACGGCGTCGTGGAAGACCCCACCCGGGGTGGTGAAGTCATTCTGGAATTCAATCAACACAAGGGCGGTTGTACTCGGGTTCATGGTGATGCTCCGATCAGTAGGATTTACCACGTCGGACGGCACAAAGCGCCGCCGATCAACCAGGGGGCATAGGGAATGGCGTCATGGCTTTACGCTTGGGTTCCGGCTACACACGATGAGTGTACAACGTTGGTTAATGCATTTTGTCTTCAGGACCGCGTGTATCGCACGGCCTCGATGTTCCGATTCCCAGGGTTATGCAGGTTCACGCCCTGGGCAGTGGGAGATAGGGTTGGGTCTGAACCCCTGGAGGTAACTTCATCAGCGACTACTGCAAATCCACGGTCCGCTTCCCCTGCGCACTCAGCGGCTAATCGGAAATTATTGATAATGATTGTCAGTCGGGAGTATCTTTGCCGCGCTCACCCAGAAGGGAACGCTCTTTACCGGTCTATGGATGGCGAGGCTGATTCTTCTGGGTGAGCACCTGGCTTGCCGTCCACCAGCAGACATGCAGGGGAATGAGCATCTTCCCACTGCGTCAGTACCTCAGGAACATCTGCATTTGACCCCGAGTTCATTTCTCCAGAAAAAAACGGCCAGTTAAGGCCGTAAAGTGGGATGAACCGTTTCGTGAGGTATTCGACTGTTATTGGGCACTCGAGAGAAATCGCGGGTCTTGTGACTCGTGTTGCCAACCGCCACCCAATGCTTTGAATGTGGCCACCGCAGCTCGAGCCGATTCCGTTTGGGCTTGTGCTCTGCCATCAGATGCGGCTAACAAGTTCTCATCGGCACCCAGTACTTCGATCAGGCTCACCACGCCTTTTTCGTAGGCGGTGAATGATCTGTCTCGGGCTTTTGTAAAAGCAATTTCACCCTGCGCAAGCTGTTTAAGCTGCTGCTCGCGGTTGATCAGCGCGGAAAAAGCGGTTTCGACATCCTCGGAGGCCCGTAGCACTGACTGGCGATAGGCGGCTAACGCTTCAGCTTCTTGCCCCTTGGCCAAGTCAATCTGAGCGTTAATACGGCCAAAGTCGAACAGCCTCCAGCGTAGTCCCAATACCGCCGATGCCTGACTGGCATCGTTGGAGAAAAGATTTCCGCTGGAGACCGACGTCGCGCTGCCTATCAGCGCGCCTACGGAAAACTTGGGGTAGTACTCGGAAATGGCTTCGCCGATGCGAGCGTTTGATGCCGCCAGCCGGCGCTCTGCGACGATCAAATCTGGACGTCGGCGCAGGAGGTCCGCTGGAGAGCCCAGGCTGGCGAATTGTGGTACATCCGGGATGTGTGTCGATTGAGCCAACTGCGCAGTATAAGTACCCGGTGGCTTACCCAAGATGACATCCATAGCGTTCATTGCCGAATCAAGGCCAGCCTGCAGTACTGGCACCGTTGCTTGCGCTTGGTTCAACGATCCTTGAGTCTGATTCAGCTGCAGTTCAGCAGCCAGTCCTTTGGCGTAGAGATGTTCGATGGTGGCGAGCAGGTGTTGTCGCGTCTCTACTTGCTTTCGGGCAATTTCCAGGCGTGCTTGCAGGCCGCGGATGCTGATGTAAAGGTCAGCAGTCTGCGCTACCACTGCTAGCCGTGTGGCAACTGCTGCTGCTTGGGACGCCTGGTAGTCGGCCACGGCTGCTTCCTTGCCTCGACGTAATCCTCCAAACACATCAAGTTCCCAGCCAGCATTGAGATTCGCCTCATAAGCACTACCGTAGCGGTTATAGGATGGATCTGAATTCAGCACTTGGCCCAACGGTGTTTCCAAGGATTGTCGCGCTCTAGCCGCTTGGCCACTGACGGTGGCCGACGGCAAAAGAGCGGCATTAGCTGCTCCCAAGCCCGCGTGAGCCTGTTCGATCCTGGCGGTTGCCTGAGCTAAATCGAGGTTCTGTTCAAGGGCTCGATTGATTAACTGGCTGAGAACGGGGTCATTGAAAGCCTTCCACCAGACGGTAAGATCGCTGGAGGTTGAGTCAACTGTTCGTGTTGTAGGTGGATGCGCTGAAAAATGCGCGGGCAGTTCTACTTTGGGCTCCGAATAGTCAGGGCCCACCGAGCAGCCTGTGACCATACCGAAACTTAGCAAAACGGCAAAACGGAAAGGGTGCATGTGACACCTTTGAAATGATCGATTGGTGACCATATTACGATTTGGTCATAAGTTGTCAACAGCCCTGCGGGTGCGTAAGCTAATCGCATGAACCCATTATCCGTTTCCTCGTCCAGCACTCGCGGTCCTGCCGAACACGAAATCCGAGACCAGATAGTCGCGGCGGCCAACGAACATTTCAGTCAATACGGTTACAGCAAGACAACAGTCTCCGACCTCGCGAAAGCGATCGGTTTTTCCAAGGCGTATATCTACAAGTTCTTCGACTCCAAGCAGGCGATTGGTGAAGCCATTTGCAGCAATTGCCTGTCGCAAATCATTGCGGCCGTGGAGGAAGCTATCAATGCCGTGGGTATCTCACCCACGGAGCGATTTCGACGATTGGTCAAAAGCCTTATAACCAAAGGGGTTGACCTGTTTTTTAATGATCGGAAACTGTATGACATCGCGGCGTTCTCTGCGTCGGAGCGCTGGCCCAGCTCGCAGGTCTATGACATGCGAATCAAACACTTCGTACTGCAAATTGTACGAGAGGGGCGTGAACTCGGAGAGTTTGAGCGCAAGACGCCTTTGGATGAGACAGTGGAGTCGATTCACCTCGCACTACGCCCCTACATCAACCCTTTGCTGTTGCAGCACAACCTTGACGTCGTTGAAGAGGCCCCTGGGCTCATTTCCAGCCTTATTCTGCGCAGCCTGATGCCTTAAAAAGCTCTGGCTGGCAGATCTGTACACCTCCGCACTTCCCTTGTATCCGTAACTTAAGGCCGACTCGGCTGATCTCACCTTGATCAGCAGGCGGCTTTCATTTGTTCGTTTCGTGACCGTTGACTTATTTGGTCACTTGGATGAGCATGGCGCATCCGCTTCCAAGAGGTCTCTATGATCCAGCGCCGTTCCACTTCATTTATGTTCATCGGTCTATTGCCGTTTGCCTTGGCTGCATGCAGCGAGGCACAGCCTCCTGATCCTCGTCTCCAGGCTCCTTTGGTTCGCGTCAGCCTGGTTCAGCCTTCTGTACCTGAAGCTCGCCTATACACCGGCGTCGTAGCGGCTCGGGTTCAGAGTGACCTTGGTTTTCGAGTGCCCGGAAAGGTGACGGAACGCCTCGTGGACACCGGCCAGAGCGTCAAGCGTGGACAGCCGCTTATGCGCATTGATGCGAACGATCTGACGCTGACAGCGCGGGCGCAGCAAGAAGCGGTGCTCGCAGCAATGGCTCGATCCCGACAGGCCTCTGATGACGAGTTGCGCTACCGTGATCTGGTGTCTGTCGGTGCTGTATCTGCTTCGGCCTACGCAGGAATCAAAGCGGCCGCCGACTCGGCCAAGGCTCAACTGAATGCCGCCAAAGCCCAGGCTGATGTGGCGAAAAACTCCACCGGTTATTCAACCTTGCTGGCCGACTCCGACGGCGTTGTTGTAGACACCTTAGCGGAGCCGGGGCAGGTAGTAGTTGCAGGCCAGGTGGTAGTGCGTGTTGCCCATTCCGGACAACGTGAGGCCGTTATTCAATTACCTGAAACGCTACGTCCTGCTCTGGGCTCTTCGGCGACGGCGCAGCTTTATGGATTGGACCAGCATGAAGGGAAGGCGCATCTGCGCCAACTGTCCGATTCGGCTGACAGGTTGACCCGCACATTTGAGGCGCGTTACGTGCTGGAGGGCGCACTTGCCAATGCCACACTGGGGGCGACCATTTCGGTTGCCATCGGCGGCACGCCAACCGCCATCAATAGTGAAGTCCAGGTGCCAGTCGCCTCTCTCTATGACGCGGGTAAAGGTCCGGGTGTATGGGTGGTGAGTCGGGAGCCTGAGCAGGTGACCTGGCGCCCTGTAACGTTTCTCGGTTTGAGTGATGCTGAAACTGCACGTGTGACAGGTCATCTCAATGTCAATGATCGTATTGTCGCGTTGGGCGTTCACCTTTTAAGCGAGGGCGAGCAGGTCAGGGCTCAGGTGGCAGGCAACGCTCAGGCAGCGGTGGCTGAGGTGCGCCGATGAGCGGGTTCAACCTGTCCGCATTGGCCGTGCGTGAGCGTTCGATCACGCTGTTCTTGATCCTGCTGATATCCATAGGCGGGCTGTATGCGTTCTTCAAGCTAGGGCGCGCGGAAGATCCTGCCTTCACCATCAAACAGATGACGGTGGTAACGGTATGGCCTGGTGCGACGGCTCAGGAGATGCAGGATCAGGTGATTGAAAAGCTGGAAAAACGCATGCAGGAATTGCGTTGGTATGACCGGACCGAGACCTTCACACGTCCGGGAGTGGCTCTCACTACCGTCTATTTGCTCGATAGCACGCCACCTTCCGCTGTTCCCGAGGAGTTTTACCAAGCTCGCAAGAAGCTCCGTGATGAAGAGGCGGGTTTGCCGCCTGGAGTCATCGGCCCGATCGTCAACGACGAATATGCCGATGTCACCTTTGCCCTTTATGCGCTCAAGGCGAAGGGCGAGCCACAACGACTGCTGGTTCGCGAGGCCGAGTCCTTGCGTCAGCGCCTGCTGCACGTGGCGGGTGTGAAAAAGGTCAATATCATTGGTGAGCAGTCCGAGCGCATTTATGTCGAGCTGTCATACGAGCGTCTGGCGACATTGGGCATTTCCGCCCGAGACATATTTAGCGCGTTGAACGCGCAAAACATGATGACGTCGGCCGGTTCAGTCGAGGCCAAGGGACCACAGGTGTTCATCCGGCTCGATGGTGCGTTTGATGACCTCCAGAAGATTCGCGACACGCCGCTGGCCGTGCAGGGTAGAACCCTCAAATTGTCCGATGTGGCCGAGGTCAAGCGCGGTTACGAGGAGCCCTCCACGTTCATGGTGCGCAACAATGGTGAGCCCGCTTTGCTGCTCGGTATTGTGATGCGCGACGGCTGGAACGGTCTCGATTTGGGTAAGGCGCTTGAAGCCGAGACAACGTCGATCAACGAGCAACTGCCGCTAGGTATGACATTGAGCAAGGTCACCGATCAGGCGGTGAACATAGATGCATCGGTCACCGAATTCATGATCAAGTTTTTCACGGCGCTGGGTGTGGTTCTGCTGGTATGTTTTCTCAGCATGGGTTGGCGTGTCGGCATCGTCGTCGCTGCGGCGGTGCCGTTGACCCTGGCGGCAGTTTTCATTGTCATGGCCGCAACAGGTAAGGACTTTGACCGCATAACGCTAGGGTCGCTGATTCTGGCACTGGGGCTACTGGTGGACGATGCGATCATTGCCATTGAAATGATGGTGGTGAAGATGGAGGAGGGGTATGACCGCATCAAAGCCTCCGCCTATGCTTGGAGCCACACCGCCGCCCCTATGTTGTCAGGCACGTTGGTCACTGCAATCGGCTTTATGCCTAACGGTTTCGCCAAATCAACCGCAGGTGAGTACACCGCCAACATGTTTTGGATTGTCGGCATTGCGCTGATCACATCCTGGGTGGTGGCAGTGGTGTTCACACCTTACCTGGGGGTGAAACTGCTACCGCAGATCAAGGTGCCTGAAGGCGGCCATGCCGCGATTTACGGGACGCCCAATTACTTGCGTTTCAGGCGCGTACTGGGTGTGGTGATTCGCCGTAAAGGGCTCGTAGCGATCTCAGTGGTTGGTTTGTTCATTGTCGCTATTCTCGGCATGAGCGTGGTGAAGAAGCAATTTTTCCCAACATCAGACCGCCCCGAGGTACTCGTTGAGGTGCAGATGCCTTATGGCACATCCATCGAGCAAACTGATGCAGCGGCATCCGAAGTCGAGGCGTGGGTTGCGAAACAGCCTGAAGCACGGATAGTCACCGCCTACATTGGGCAGGGCGCCCCACGGTTCTATTTGGCGATGGCGCCAGAGTTGCCCGATCCTTCCTTTGCCAAAATTGTCGTGCTAACGGCAAATCAGGAAGAGCGTGAGGCGCTCAAGATCCGGCTGAGGCAAGCCGTTGCTGATGGCCTGGCTCCTCAAGCACGCGTACGTGTGACCCAGTTGGTGTTTGGTCCTTATTCGCCTTATCCGGTAGCCTTCCGCGTCATGGGGCCGGACCTGAAAGTGCTACGCGATATCGCCGGCCAAGTGCGCGAGGTGATGAAAGCCAGCCCCATGATGAGAACCGTTAATACGGACATGGGCGAGCGTGCCCCGGCACTTCACCTGGCACTGAATCAGGATCGTCTGCAGGCATTTGGTTTGACCTCCGCAGATGTTGCTCAGCAGCTTCAGTTTCTGCTGACCGGAGCACCAGTGACCCAGGTGCGCGAGGACATTCGCTCGGTCCAGGTGATTGCACGCTCAGCGGGTGACACGCGTTTGGACCCCTCGAAAATCGACGCCTTCACCTTGACCGGAGCGCAGGGCCAAAGGGTGTCGTTGTCTCAAGTCGGGACAGTGGAGATCCGAATGGAAGAGCCCATCCTGCGGCGTCGTGATCGAACCCCAACCATCACTGTACGTGGCGATGTGGCTGAAGGTCTTCAGCCTCCAGATGTTTCCAGCGCCGTGATGAAGCAACTGCAACCGCTTATTGAACAGTTGCCTAAGGGTTATCGCATTGAGTTGGCAGGGGCGATCGAGGAGTCGGGGAAGGCTAACAGGGCGTTGCTGCCGTTGTTCCCCATCATGATCGCACTGACGTTGCTCACCATCATTCTTCAGGTGCGTTCGATGTCGGCAATGATGATGGTGTTCGCTACCGCACCTCTGGGACTGATTGGCGTGGTACCCATTCTGTTGCTGTTCCAGCAACCGTTCGGGATCAACGCGTTGGTAGGGCTGATTGCCCTGTCTGGAATTCTCATGCGCAACACCTTGATCCTCATTGGTCAGATTCACTCCAATAAGCAGGCCGGTCTGTCTCCCTATGACGCCGTGGTAGAAGCCACTGTGCAGCGTGCACGGCCGGTGATTCTCACCGCACTGGCAGCCATGCTGGCGTTCATTCCGCTGACCCATTCGGTGTTCTGGGGAACGCTTGCCTACACCCTGATTGGCGGTACGTTCGCCGGGACTGTACTGACCCTGGTATTCCTGCCAGCGATGTATGCCCTTTGGTTCAAGATCAAGCCAGACACTTCAGGGGAACCCTCGATACCCGCACATCCTGCCTGAATGAGGGGGACATGAATTCGCCAGGGTGAGCGTGCCCTTCTCTCAAGTCTGGTGAAGACAACAGCCAATCATGGCCCCGATTAACGGGGCCATGACGAAGATCGCATAAGGTGAGTCAATGTCATTGGAAAGCAAACGTATCCGAAATTTAGGGCAGCACTACGGCCCGGGGGGATTTCACCCCCGATTTCCCGATTAGATTAATTGCGCCGTGATGATGGTGTACGTTCTGTACTTTGTGGGCGTTCCATCACTAACAACGTGGAGGTCGCGCTTGCGTAGATGCGCTCGTCGGCACCTTTCAATGTCGCCTCGGCAAACGCTGCGCGCCGACCCACCGAGATGACACGACCCTCGGCCCGGAGCGGGCCTGTTTCAGTGGTAATGGGGCGCAAATATGAAACTTTCAGTTCAAGGGTTGTGTAGGCCTGGGTTGCTGAAAGCTTGGAGTGAACGGCGCACCCACATGCGGAGTCGAGTAGCGTTGCAGCATACCCTCCGTGGATCGTGCCGATCGGGTTGTAGGCATGCAGGCCGGGCGTGCCTGTGAAGACCGCCCAGCCGTCACCGGCTTCGACAAAAGTGAAGTCCAGAGATTCGCCAATCGGTGGCCGTCCCCCGGCAGAAATCAGCGCCTGCAGGGTCTCAAGTCCGGATAGGCCGGGTGCAACTTCATCGACTAGATTCATTGATATTTCTCCATTTATGCCGGAACGATATCGCTGGTCGGCTAGGGTAAAAATGGGTGGCGGCTGTTGTGGGTAAAATTCAATGGGCATCCGCGGATGGCTGTTTCGGCGGTTGTACCTTGCGCATCAAAGGCACCAGTAACACGGCGACGACGAAGCACGCCATGATCATCAGGAACGAATCGGCATAGGTCAGCGTCTGCGCCTCACGCCACGTCAGCGCCCATAGCTGACGCAGTGCAAACTGGTTGGCATCCAGGCTGTTTTGCCCGAGCAGTTGGGCATTGCCTGAAAGCTGGTCAAGCCAGACATTCATGGATTCGTTCTGGATATTCAGGTGCTCGGCCAGGCGCAGGAAGTGCAGGTTGGTGCGGTCGTTGAGCACCGTGGCGCAGGCGGCGATGCCGATGGCGCCGCCGAGGTTGCGCATCAGGTTGAACAGGCCGGAGGCGAGTTTCAGCCGGTCGGGGGCCAGTGCGCCGAGGGTCAGGGTTACCACCGGTGGCACTGCCATTTGTTGGGCAAACCCGCGTATGGCCTGGGGCAGCAGCAATTCCTTGGCACCCCAGTCGTGGGTGATGGGGGAGAAGTCCCACATCGACAGGGCGAACAGCGACAAGCCAAACATCAAGATCCAGCGCAGGTCGAAGCGGTTGGCCAGCAGCGCGTACACCGGGATCGCCAGCAACTGGAACACCCCCGTGGAAAACACCGCCAGGCCGATATCCAGCGAGCCATACCCGCGCACCCGGCCGAGGAACAGCGGCGTGAGGTAGATGGTGGCGAAAATGCCGATGCCGGTGATAAATGAAAACAGGCAGCCCAGGGCGAAGTTCCGGTCCTGCAGGGCGCGCAGGTCGACAATCGGTTCCTTGATTTCCAGGCAGCGCCAGATAAACAGTCCGCCACTGATAGCGGCGATCCAGGCGGTGGTGGAGATGGTGCTGTCACTGAACCAGTTCCAGCGCGGGCCTTCTTCGAGGGTGTATTCCAGGCAGCCGAGAAACACCGCCATCAGGCCCATGCCGATGTAGTCGGCGCCCTTGAGCAACGATGGGTTGGGGCGGTCGACTTTCACCAGCATCGGCACCGCTAATGTCACGAACAGGCCAGGCACCAGGTTGATATAGAACAGCCAGTGCCACGAAGAAATATCAGTGATCCAGCCGCCCACGGCGGGGCCCAGGGTGGGCGCAAGGGACGCGATGGCGCCGATGGTGGACGCGGCGATCACCCGCTGTTTGCCGTTGAAGTACATGAACGCGGTGGTGAACACCAACGGGATCATCGAGCCTCCCAGGAACCCCTGCAAGGCACGAAACGCGATCATGCTCTGGATGTTCCAGGCCATGGCACACAACAGGCTGGTCAAGGTAAACCCGGCCGCCGACGCCGCGAACAGCCAGCGCGTGCTCATTACCCGCGAGAGCCATCCCGACATGGGGATCACGATGATCTCCGCGATCAGATAAGCGGTCTGCACCCACGCCGTATCGTCCGCGCCGGCAGACAGCCCGCCGCCGATGTCCTTGAGGGAAGCGGACACGATCTGGATATCGATCAAGGCGATGAACATGCCCACGCACATGGTGGCGAAGGCTGTGACCTTTTGCGCAGTGCTGAGGGCGGGCAGCGGGTTGTTCATAGCTGGGCCTTGAGGGCGCTGGCCTGGTCTTCGAACGCCTCACGGGTGTTGACCTTTGCCATCACCGACAGGCCTGGGCGCAGGGCGCCAAAGTCGGCGTCATTGCTGTCGAGCCGCACGCGCACCGGCACGCGCTGCACGATCTTGGTGAAGTTGCCGGTGGCGTTTTCCGGCGGCAGCACACTGAATTGTGCGCCGGTGGCGGGGGCGAGGCTCTCGATGTGCCCGTGGAATTCGCGGCCGGGGAGGATATCGGCGCGGATGCTCACGCTTTGCCCAATCTGCAGGCGGCCCAGTTGGTCTTCCTTGAAATTGGCGTCCACCCACAGCCCTTTTGCCGGCACCACCGAGATCAACTGGCTGCCGGCCGCGGCGTAGGCACCGACCCGGGCGCGGCGATTGCCCACGTAGCCGTCCACCGGGGCCCGCAGTTCGGTGTAGCTGATGTTCAGTTGTGCCTGGTCGCGTTCGGCTTGGGCCTGCTGCAGTGCGGCGCGGGCCTGACCGCGTTGGGTTTCGATCACGTCGATCTGCCGGCGTGCCGCCATCAGCCCGGCTTGCGCTCGGGAGTGATCGGCGCGGGCGGTCTTCCACACGGCGTTGACCCGTTGCGCACTTTCCACCGACACGGCCTGGCTGCGTACCAGGTGCTGGTAGCGCGTCTGATCGTCGCCGGCCCGTTGGGCTTCGGCGTCGGTAGCGTCGATCTGCGCCCTGGCCTGGTTGATCACTGCCAGTTGCAATTGTTCGGTGGCGTCGAGGTTGGCGAGCGCGGCCTGTTGCGCTGCCACGGCGCCATCGGCCTTGGCCAGGGCGGTGCGGTAGTCGCGTACATCAATGCGGGCCAGTACGTCGCCGGCGTGTACGAACTGGTTGTCCTGCACGGCCACTTCGCTGATATAGCCCGGCACTTTGGCGCTGATCACCGTCACGTCCGCACCCACGTAGGCATCGTCGGTGTCCTCGATAAATCGGCTGACCAGCCACCAGTGGCTGGCGTTCCAGACGCCGCCCACCACGGCCAGGGTCAGCAGCCCCACGCGCAGTACGTGTTTGCGCCGGGAAGTTTTCGTGGGTTCGGGCAAAGCGCCGACTTGAGCGTCCATGACGAAATGACCTCATTGCGTATTAGTGGGGGAAGGGGCTGACCAGTTGATCTTTTGCGGTGTAGGCCCTACCGGTTCGCGCGCGCCACAGGCTCAATGGTTCGGCGTCGGCGGCGACATGCACGCGGTGGTCTTCGCGGGTGATGGGCTTGCCGGTGTTGGCATCCATCAGCGCGAGTTTCACGGGGCGCCCGGTGTCCTCATCGGCGAGAAACACCTTGGATGACCCCTCGGCATGCCGCGCGCCCCAGGCCATCAGCGTGAGAATCACCTGGCGCAAGTCCCGGCCGGCTTCGGTGAGGTGGTATTCGTGGCGCGGCGGGTTGTCCTGGTAGGGGCGCCGCTCCAGCAAACCGTTGGCCACCAGCGTGTTCAGGCGGCGAGTCAGCGTGTTAGAGGCGATCCCCAGGCTCGTGAGAAATTCGTCGAAACGACGCAGCCCATAGAACGCATCGCGCAAGATCAAAAGGCTCCAGCCATCACCGATGTGCTCCAGGGCACGGGCGACCGGGCAGGGCATGGACTGGAAGCTGGCTTTCTTCATGACGATCTCCGGGATTTGTTGCTAAGTATTACGATAATAATATTGCACAGTGAATTTCATAATGAAAGTGACTCGCGCGAATTTATTATTGTGTTCGGAGTGCGCCCCCTCGTGCACCCGCTCGCTTCGCTCGATACGGATGGTGCGTTGGCCTCGAATGGCTCACTGGTTGTTTCTACGCGGATGCAGCCTTGATGAGATGGGGAAAAACGGGGAGGGGAAGATCAATCCATGAGACAGAGGGGTATTCGACCGCTCCAGGAACGCCTTGCCTGCAGCGATTCCGTTAGCGTACGGGTGAAGAACAGAAACTGTTGATTTGAGTCGGCAGAACGCCAGGGAAGGGAATTGCGGAGCAGATTCTGAAATTGCGGAATACAAAAGATAAGGGCCTGCATGAAGTTCATCATGCAAGCCCTTGATATCTATGGTGCCCGAACCCGGAATCGAACCGGGACGCCCTTACGAGCGGGGGATTTTAAGTCCCATGCGTCTACCAGTTTCGCCATTCGGGCGGTAGCGCGGTGCAACAGGGTTGGGAATATATAGATCCAGGCGCCTGGGCGCAAGGTGGCCGGGCACCTTTCTTGTGCAAAGGGCTGGATGAAAAAGCTTGATAGATCAGTGATCTACATAGGCTTCACGAACAACGCAAAAGGCGTGCGAGACCCGGGAACAAGGCTCATAAATGACAGTCATAGCGATATGCCATCCCGGCAGTTCGGAAAGGAATCAATTGATGCTCCGTGTTCGTAAGCGTTCTTGGATGATGACAATAGGCGCCATGGCGGTATTGGCGGGTGGTGTGGTCGGCCCGGTGCAGGCGGGGAGTGCGGTGAAGTGGGGGGATTTCAGTGCGTCGGCCGGTGACCGGTTGACGGCGACTTCGATGGAGGCGGGTAACCAATATGTGTTGAAGTCGTCGAGCCTTTCGGTGGGCGATATCGAAGCGTTGCAAGCGGAGCAGAAGCGTAGCACCAGCGCACTGCAAAGCCTGACCAGCAAAGTCGAGGGCCAGGGCCGCGAGCTCGACGAGCTCAAGCGTAAGGGCGGTTCCGTCGCCAGCGCCGGTGATAGCCAACTGTCCAGCCTCAAGAGCACGATCCAGGATCAGAAAAGCACGATTGACCGGCAGAAAAGTGACATCGACGCCTTGAAGCGTAGTCTGGACGATTTGAAACGCAGCGTTGAAAGCCTGAGCAGCAAAGTGAAGTAACCGACGCGTTACCGCAGGCGCGAGAATGTTCGCGCTTGCGGGTCTTGCTTAATAGGCGTCGGCCACTGCACTGGCGCCATTGACAATCGCTATCCCGGAGCTGCTGCCCAGGCGCGTAGCGCCCGCCTCGATCATTGCCTGGGCCGTTGCCAGGTCGCGTACGCCCCCTGAGGCTTTCACCCCGATCGCCGCGCCGACCACTTTGCGCATCAAGCGCACATCCTCCAAGGTGGCGCCCCCGTGGCCGAAGCCGGTGGAGGTCTTGACGAAGCCAACATTGAGTTCACGGCACACTTCGCATGCCTTGATCTTCTGTTCGTCATTGAGCAAACCGGTTTCCAGGATCACTTTCAATGGCACCTCGCCACAGGCCTCGAGCACCTGGGCAATATCGTCACGCACCTGGTCGAGCAAGCCATCTTTCAACCAGCCGATGTTCAGCACCATGTCGATTTCCCGCGCACCCGCCTGGATCGCCAGTTGTGCCTCGCAGGCCTTGGCCGCACTCAGCCCGGCGCCCAGTGGAAAGCCGACCACCGCGCACACCAGGGCAGCTGACCCGCGCAGGCATTCGGCCGCCAGCGGTACGTTGGCGCTGTTGACGCATACCGACTTGAAGCCGTACAGGCGAGCTTCGTCGCACAATTGGCGCAGGCTGGCCTGGGAAGCGTCTGCGGTCAGCAAGGTATGGTCGATGTAGGCAGCGAGGGACAGGGGGGCTTGGGGCATGGTCGGAGTCCTGTGGGGGAGGGTGCTGAGAAAAGCCTGTTTGTGTTAAGTTGGATGCATTAAATGTTAAATAAATAACATTGTAAATGGGATTTGTGAGCCTTGTTATCTATCGGCCACGTTCAAACCGAGTGAAAACGCAGTGGATTCAAAGAAAAGCGAACGATTCAAAGCCATGCACAGGGCCTTGCAAGGCGAGGCCGCCGTGCATTTACGCGAGATGGCGGCATTGCTCGGCGTGTCGGAAATGACGGTGCGCCGCGACCTGGTGGACAGCCCCCAGGGCCTGCGCCTGCTGGGCGGGCATGTCACCCGCAGCGGTGCGCCGGAGCCGGATTACCAGGTGGCCGAACAAGACCAGCGCAACCTCGTCGAGAAGCGTCGCATCGGCAGCGTGGCCGCCAGCCTGGTGCGCCCGGGCGATACCGTTTTCATCGATTGCGGCACCACCACGCCGTTTATCATCGACGCGTTGCCCGATGACCTGGAGTTCACTGCCCTGTGCAACTCCCTTAATGTCCTGCTCAAACTCCAGCAAAAGCCCCACTGCACGGTGATCCTGTGCGGAGGCATGCTGGATCGGCGCAACCTGGTCTTCGAGAGTCGCGCCGAGCTGGGCATCCTTGAGGGGATCCGCGTGGCCTGGGCATTTATCTCCGCCGCCGGGGTGAGCGCCGTGCATGGCGTGACCTGTTACAACCTCAATGAAGTGGAGGTCAAGCGCCGGGTCATGGCACGGGCGCAGCGTTGTGTGCTGGTGGCCGACCACACCAAGTTCGAGCAGGTACGTGCGGCGCATTTTGCTGAACTGGCCGACTTCCAGCGGGTGATCAGTGACGTTGGCCTGCCAGTGGCGCAGCGGCAGCTCATCGAGGAGGCCGGGGCGATTCTGATGCTGTGATTTATTTATCGTATGTTTGGATTCTAACAAAATTGCCTTGACACCCTGGCGGGCAAGGCATAGTTTTTCAAATGTGATCGCTGTTCACATTTGTGAGCACTGCCTCGCTGAAGGCAGTGCCCGAATCCAGACAACAATAAAAATAGGAATCACCATGCTACAGATCGCCCGTAAACCTGTTCAGGTGCTGTCCCTTGCACTGGCTGTCGCGGCCTCGGTACTGGCGTTGAATGCCCAGGCCAAGGATCTGAAGATCGGTTTCAGCCAGGTCACCCTCCAATCGCCTTTCTATGTGCAACTGCGTGACGGTGCCAAGGCGGCCGCCGCGAAAGATGGCGACGAGTTGATCTTCCTCGACGCCAATGGCGACATCAGCAAGCAAAACAACGATATCCAGGACCTGCTGACCCGCAAGATCGACGTCCTGATCATCAATGCAGTCAACCCCGACGCCGTCGGCGCCTCGCTGGATGCCGCCAAGCGCGCCAAGGTCCCGGTGATCGCCGTGGACCGCGCGATCAACGCGCCTGTCGCCGCCACCATCGGTCGCAACAATGCCGAGATGGGCGAGCTGTCCGGCAAAGCCCTGGTGGCCGCGCTGAAACAAAAAGGCGTGGTCAGCGGCAAGGTCATCGAGATCCAGGGCGATGCCGGCGGTACCGTGATGCAAGAGCGGCGCAAGGGCTTTCATACCGCGCTGGCCGGCACCGACTTCAAGATTATCGAAGGCCCCTACAGCGAATACATGCGCGCCAATGCGGTGACGGCGATGCAGGATCTGTTGCAGGCCCACCCTGACCTCAAGGCCGTGATCGCGCACAACGACGATATGGCCATGGGCGCCCTGCAAGTGCTCAATGAAAGCGGCAAGAAAAACGTACTGGTCGCGGGCGTCGATGGCCTGTCGGAAGCGATCAATGCCATTCAGAACGGTGACCAATACGTCGCCACCGCCCTCAACGATCCGCGTTACCTAGGCGAAGTCGCGATTGAAGCGGCGCGTGGCCTGGTCACCGGCAAGACCATCCCGGCCTTCGTCGACGCCGGCACCAAAGTCGTGACCCAGGCCGATGCGGCCCAGATCAAGCACGACGCTACCTTCGGCGAATACCGTCCCGGCGCACTCTGAAGCGCTCACCGCTGCATTGCCTATCCAACAGGGGATTTCACTGTGAAAGCTGCCGTCATGTACAAACCGGGTGATATCCGGGTCGAAGATGTTCCAAAACCTGCCGTCAAGGCCGGCCACGCCTTGGTTCGAGTAGCGGCCTGTGGGGTCTGCGGCTCGGATATCCCGCGGATGCTGAGCAAGGGCGCCCATGTGATGCCGCTGATCTGCGGCCATGAGTTTGCTGGTTTCATCGAAGAAATCGGCAGTGGCGTCGAAGGCTACGCCATTGGCGAATTGGTCACTGTGCCGCCGATGATCCCGGACGTGACCAGCGACCAGTATGCCCGTGGCTTTCCGTCGCGCTCCGAACAGTACGACTACTTTGGCAGCCGCCGCGACGGCGCTTATGCCGAGTACGTCAATGTGCCGCTGAGCAACCTGATCAAAGTGCCCAAGGGCATGGACCCGATTGCCGCGTCCCTGGTCGACCCGGCGGCGATTGCGCTGCACGCCATCTGGAAAGCCGATTTCAAGGCCGGGCAGAGTGGCGCGGTGGTGGGGTGCGGGCCGATCGGGCTGTTTGTGATCCAGTGGCTGCGCATCATGGGCGCCAAGGACATCGTCGCCATCGATATCGCCGAAGAGAAACTCGCCATGGCCCGCCAGGCCGGTGCGACCCACACCTTGCTCAGCGGTGCCTCGGATGTCGAGTTGCCGCGCTGCCAACTGGTCGTTGAAGCCGCGGGTCATCCGAGCTCGATCAACCAGGCGGTACAACTGACCAAGGCCGGCGGGCACGTGGTATTTATCGGCATTCCAACGGGCGAAGTGCCGATCAGCACCGCGACTTTTTCGCACTTCCTGCGCCAGGAAATTTCCTTGCATGGCGCGTGGAACTCCTTCTCGGCGCCGTTCCCCGGTGACGAGTGGACCGCGTCGATCGACAAGCTGGCGTCGGGTGAATTGCAGTGGCAATTCATGATCACCCACGACTTGCCGTTGGAAGAGTTGCCCACCATGTTCAAGCGTTACGCCGACCGCAGCGAAGTGGCCGCCAAGGTGATTTTCCGCCCCTGATCCAAGGCTTAGGCTGTGATTCGCCCAGCCCTGCAATGCAGGTGGTTGCAGGGCTCAAAACAAAAAGCGTCGGCGGCACAAGACGCAGGAGGACTACCGATGACGTTGTTGTTGGGACTGGATTTCGGAACAGGTGGGGTGCGTGCCGGGCTATATGACTTGCACAGCCATAAACTGATACAGGTGGCCGAGGCCGCCTACGCCACGCAGTACCCGCAATTGGGTTGGGCTGAACAAGCGCCGGCTGACTGGTGGACCGCGCTGGGCAAAGCCTGTCGGCAATTGATGGCCCAGGCCGGGCATCTACCGGTGGCCGCGGTGTGTGTCGCGACCACTGCGTCCACGGTGGTGGCCGCCCAGGCGGACGGCGAACCGTTGGCCCCGGCCTTGTTATGGATGGATTGCCGCGCGGCCGTTGAGTCGGCGCGCAGCGCCCGGATCAGCCACCCGATGATGAACCAAGGGGGGGACGCCGTGGAGTGGCTGGTGCCCAAGGCCATGTGGCTGGCTGAGCACGAACCCGAGGTGTACCGCCGCGCGGCGCGAATCTGCGAAGCGGTGGACTGGATCAATTACCAACTGACCGGGCGCTGGGTTGCCTCTCAACTCAACGCCAGTTGTAAGTGGAACTACGACACGTTGCAGCAGCGTTTCCCCGTGGAACTGTACGCCGACCTGGGCATTCCCGAACTCGCACAGAAGCTGCCGCCGGAAGTGATCAAGGTCGGTGGGCGAATCGGCCCGTTGACCGCAGAGGCCGCCAATCACTTGGGCCTGAGCCGCGACACCCTGGTGGCCCAGGGCGGTATCGATGCGCACATGGCCATGCTCAGCGCCGGCACCACGGGCGCGGGTGAAGTGCTATTTATCGGCGGCACCTCCGTGGTGCAACTGATGCATACCCCCAAGCGTATCGACGTGCCGGGTATCTGGGGGCCTTACCCCGGCGCCTTGCTCGACGGCCAATGGCTGATGGAAGGCGGGCAAGTCTCGGCTGGCTCGATTCTCAACTGGCTCGCGCAAAAAATGTTCGGCCTGGACGATGCCGGCCACCAGCAATTGATCCGCCAGGCCGCTGCCCTGCAACCGGGCTCCACCGGCCTGCTGGTGCTCGATTACTGGATGGGCAACCGCACGCCGTATCGCTCGCCGGACATGCGCGGGGCGATCATGGGCCTGTCGCTCAATCACGACCGCCACGACCTCTATCGCGCCTCGGTGGAAGCCATTGCCCTGGGCTCGGCGAACATCTTCCACACCTGGCGCAGTGAAGGCATTGAGATCACCCGCGTGGTCGCTGCCGGCGGTTTCCAGAAAAACCCGCTGTGGTTGCAAGCCACTGTCGATGCCACCGGCGTACCGTTCGAGATGGTCCCCCATGACAACCTGACGTTGATCGGGACTGCGGCGGCGGCGGCCTGCGCCCTCGGTGAATTCAGTGACTTGCAGCAAGCCGCCACGGCCTTCACCACCGTCGGCCGCCTGATCGAACCCGACCCTTACGCCCATGAGCAGTACATCGAATTGCTTGGCCGTTACCGCGCCGCCACGGACAGCGTGGCGCCCATCAGTTGCAAACCGCCGGCGAACCGCACGCTCGGCGTAAGGCCGGCCGCATGAGCACCCAAACCTGCGCCGATTCATTGCCGCCCAAGCTCACCGCGGACTCCCAACGTGATGACCTGATGGTGCAAGTCGCCAAGCTGTACTACGACCTGGAAAAGACCCAGAGCGACATCTCCCGTGAAACCGGCCTGACCCGCTGGCAAGTCAGCCGCCTGCTGCGCGAGGCCCGCGACTGCGGCGTCGTACGCATTGACATTGTGGCCCGCTCGGCCCGCGTGCCGGCGCTGGAAGTGGCGTTGCAAAAGCGTTTTGGCCTGCGCGAGGCGCTGGTGTTGGAGGTCGACGATGACGATGCACTCAATGTCGTGACCCAGGCTGCTGCGCGCTACCTGTGCAACCTGCAACCGATGCCTGCCCTGATCGGCGTGTCGTGGGGCCGCACCCTGACCAAGATGGCCCAATGGTTGGTGCCGCGCTGGAACGAAGGGGTCAATGTGGTGCTGCTCAATGGCGCGATCAACACGCGTTCGGTCGGCGAACCCAGCCATAACGTGGCCGAACGCTTCGCCCAGGCGGCGCGTGGCCAGGCCACCTTGCTGCCCGTGCCGGCCATCCTGGGGCACGCCCATACCCGGGAAGCGCTGGAACAAGACCCGGTGATCGCCCAGGTCATGCACTTGGGCGAGCAGGCGCCAGTTGCCTGCTTCAGCCTGGGCGAGTTGTCCGACCATTCGGTGCTGATGGAGTCGGGCTACATCGACCGTCCCTTGCTCCAGGAACTTGAGCGCCTCGGTGCGGTGGGCGACATCATGGGCCGGTTTATCGGCATGGACGGCGAACCGGTCATGCCCGAACTGGATGCCCGTACCCTTGGCCTGCGCCTGTCGGCGCTGCGCGACAAAGCCTGGTCGATAGCCGTGTGCGTGGGGGCCCACAAACATCGCATCGTGCACGCCAGCGTCAAGGCCGGTTACGTCAATGTGCTGGCGACCGACGCTGGTACCGCGCGCTATTTGCTGGAGCAGGATCATGAATGATTTGGCGCTGGAGATTCAGCATGTCAGCAAACGCTTTCCACCTAATGTCATCGCGTTGACCGACGCGTCCCTCGATGTGCGCCCCGGTGAAGTGCATTGCCTGCTGGGCGCCAACGGCGCGGGCAAGAGCACCCTGCTGAAGATCGTCGCCGGCGCCCATCGGCCGGACGCTGGCGAGATGTTCATCGGCGGCCGGCGCGTCGAGTTGAAAAACCCGCAGCAGGCGCGCCAGGCCGGGATCGCCATGATCTACCAGGAACTGGACCTGATCGCGCAGATGACCGTGGAAGAAAACCTGATGCTCGGCTACGCGCCACGGCGCTTCGGCATGATCGACCGTGGCAAGCGCAGTGCCTTGGCCAAGGCTGCGCTGGTGCGGGTCGGCGCCACGTTCTCCAGCACCGACTGCGTGGGCAGCTTGTCGATTGCCAACCAGCAACTGGCGGCCATTGCCCGGGCGCTGACCTGTGAGGCCAAGGTCGTGGTGATGGATGAGCCGTCCGCCGCGTTGAACGAAACCGAACTCAAGCAGGTATTCCGGGTGATCCGCGAGATCACTGCCGCCGGGGTCGCGGTGTTGTACGTGAGCCATCGCTTGAATGAGATTCGCGAGATCGGCGACCGGGTCACCGTGCTACGTGCCGGGCGCACGTTGCGCACCTATGAATTGGCGCAGATCGATGACCAGGCGCTGGTGGCCGCGGTGGTCGGCGAACATCGCGACCTGCTGGAGCGCAGCCCGCGCCAGCCGCCGCGCGAGGCGCTGGCCCTGGATATTCGTCGCTTGCAGGGTGCCCAGGGCTTGGATGTGCGTGGATTGCAGGTGCGCCAAGGTGAAATTGTCGGCCTGGCGGGGCTCAACGGCGCAGGGCGCAGCACCTTGCTCAAGGCGTTGTTCGGTGTGGGCCGTACCGACAGCGATGTCGAACTGTTCGGTGAGCCCTACCGCCCATTGACCTCACGCCAGGCTATTCGCCAGGGCGTCGGCCTGGTCCCGGAAAACCGCAAGACCGAAGGCCTGCTGCTGGACGCGCCGATCTACCGCAACGCCTGCCTGGTGCATGCGCGGCATCTGGGCTGGTTCTCCCATCGCCAGGCCAAGGACCGTGCGGGCCCGGTGCTGCAACGCCTGCAAACCAAGCTCGACAACCTGGAGCAACCGGTACGCCAGTTGTCCGGCGGCAATCAGCAAAAAGTGGTCATGGCCAAGTGGGTGATCGACGGTGCGCGGTTGTTGCTGCTCGACGAGCCCAGCCGTGGCCTGGATGTCGGCGCCAAGGCCGACCTCTACGCCCTGGCCCGCAGCCTCGCGCAGGAGGGGGCGGCTGTGTTGGTCGCCAGCAGTGAGCTGGATGAGTTGTACGTCAATTGTGACCGGATCTGGGTCATGCACGAAGGGCGTAACGCGGTGTGTTTCGACCCGTTGAGCGCCAGCCGTGACCAGATCGACCAGGCCATCCTTATTGGTCGACATCCTTGAACGGTAAAGAGTGCAGAACCATGACTATTGCCAGCAACCCGACACCCGTTTTCGACAAGCCCATGGCCCTGACGCCCAGCCGACGCAGTGCGGTGCTGGAATGGGTGATGCGCTACAACTTCGTGTTCATTTTCCTGTTCGCCGTGACAGTGGCGACGTTTTTGTCCGATGACTTCCTGACCTTCGGCAATATCGCCAACCTGTTCCAGCAAGGGGCGATCGTGGGGATCGTGGCCATCGGCATGACCTTCGTCATCCTGACCGCGAACATCGATTTGTCCGTCGGCAGCTTGTGCGCCTTTGGCGGCATCCTGGTGGCGGTGCTGTTGCAGCAACAGGTCAGCGGTTGGCTGGCAGTGCCGGCGACGTTGCTGGTGGGCCTGGCGATAGGCACCTTGATGGGCAGCCTGACGGTATTTGGCAAGGTGCCGAGTTTTATCATCACCCTGGCCGGCCTGGTGTCGTTGCGCGGTGCGACCTTCCTGGCCTCCGATGGCGCACCGATTGGCGGGCTGCCGGCAAGCTTCACCGGGTTTGGTTCATCGATGATCGACATCCTGCCGAGTGCCGGCATCGCGTTTCCGGTGCTGGGCCTGATCTTCATCCTGATCACGCTCATCGCCTGGCTGGTGCTGCGCTACACGGTGTTTGGCGAGTATGTGCTTGCCACGGGCGGTAACCTGGAAGCGGCGCGCTTGTCCGGTGTCCCGGTGCGGGCGGTGACCATTGCGGTGTTCGCCATTTGCGGGGGGCTGGCTGCGTTCGCCGGGCTGTTGATGACCTCGCGCCTGCATGTCGGCCAACCCACGGCGGCCCAGGGCCTGGAATTGGACGCCATCGCTGCCGTGGTGCTGGGCGGCACCAGTCTGTTCGGAGGGCGCGGTAGCGTGGTCGGCACGGCGGTGGCGGTGATGCTGCTGCAAGTGCTGCGCAATATCTTCAATTTGCTCGGGCTGGGTTCGTTCTATCAGATGGCGATCACCGGGGTGATCATTGTGCTGGCGATTCTGCTCAACCGCCTGATCGACCACTACGCTGGCCGAACGTGAGGAAAGCCCTGATGACTGCACCACAGATCAAGGCGGTGATTTTCGATATGGACGGCTTGCTGCTCGATACCGAAGGCATCTACACCGAAGTCACCCAATTGATTGCCGACCGTTTCGGTGGCCGGCGGTTTGACTGGAGTATCAAGCAGCACACCATCGGTCTGGGCGCATACGCGCTGGCGAGCTATATCGTGCAGGCGCTGGAACTGCCGATCAGCGCGCAAGCGTTCCTGGAACTGCGCACGCCCCTGATGAATGAGCGTTTCCCCCAGGCTGCGGCCATGGCCGGCGCTGAAGCCTTGGTGCGTCACCTGTCGGCCAAGGGCATTCCGATTGCGGTGGGGACCAGTTCGTCGCGGCATTATTTCGACCTGAAAATTGCCCGGCATCGTGAGTGGTTCGAGTTGTTCGATGCGGTCGTCACGGCGGATGACCCGCAGGTCGGCGCTGCCAAGCCGGCACCGGATATCTTCCTGGTCGCCGCCCAACGCCTGGGTGTTGCGCCGGCCGATTGCCTGGTATTCGAGGACTCACCGTTTGGTATCAGCGCGGCGAAAGCGGCGGGCATGTACGCGGTGGCCATCCCGGACCCGGCGATGGCCGACGACAAGTTCCTCCACGCCGACCGGCGCCTGCACAGCCTGGAGGCCGTCGACTTGAAGGCATGGGGTTTGCCCACGGACTAGCCGGGCGCTGCGACATGCGGTCGGCCACGCCCGGGGATGTGGGTGTAAGGTAGGGCGCGTACTGCGTGGAAATCTCAGGAAAGCGAGGTGACTATGAGCGCTCCAATGCTGAATAAGCTGCATCTGAATGGCTACGATATCGTGCAGGTGAACTTCGGGCCGTGGCGGGTCTGTACCCATAAGGACCGGTTGGCGTCCTTCAATTCCCGCGAACAGGCACTGGCGTATGCGGCCGCGCTGCCGGTGTACAAGGCACGCACCAGGCGGGTGTCCAACGATCATTGAGGGCGGGCTTGTTGTGGCGAGCGGGCTTGCCCCGCGTTGGGCTGCGCAGCGGCCCCAATAAGGCCACCGCGTTTATCCAGGCATATTAAATCGCCAGGTTTTGGGGCTGCTTCGCAGCCCAACGCGGGGCAAGCCCGCTCGCCACAACAGCCCGATCGGCCGGGCGTTCAGCGTTGAGCCATGAGGGACACGCGAGCGCGCGCAACAGCGTTCGTTTTACGCCGCACACCTGTTCAACCCTATGGTGGGACGCTACCCTGGCGCGGTCCCAATCATAAAAAGGAATGAGTGATGAGCATCAACAACCTGCCCCAGGAAGGCAGTTGCCGGTGTAACCAGGTGCGCTTCAGCGTGAGCCAGCCACCGGTGATCACCATGGCGTGCCATTGCACCGGGTGCCAGAAAATGACCGCCAGCGCGTTCTCCCTCAGTGCATTGATTCCCGCCAGCGCATTCACCGTGACCCAGGGTTGCCCGGTGATCGGCGGCTTGCATGGCGTGGACCGCCATTACTTTTGCCCCCATTGCATGAGCTGGCTGTTTACCCGGCCCCACGGCATCGATGAGTTCGTCAATGTGCGCGCCAGCTTGCTGGATAACGCCCGGGAATACGTACCCTTCATGGAGACCTGGGCCAGCGAAAAGCTGCCGTGGGCGTCTACCCCGGCGCGTGAGAGTTTCGCGCAACTGCCGGCCCCGCAAGACTTCCCCCGACTGTTGCAAGCCTATGCCGAGTTCAGCGCCCGCTGAGTTCAGTCGATCAGCGCCAGCAGGTCTGTATCGCCCACATCGTGCCCCGCCTGGGTCAGCAGTGTCGTCACCTGGCCCCGGTGATGGGTCTGGTGATTGAAAAAGTGCACCAGCAGGCCAAAAAACGGCTTGTCGGCGGCGGTGCCACGCATGTTGTGGTAGCGCAGGCGCTGGTCAAGCTCGCTTTCTTTCAGGGTGCCGGCCCAATCGATGATCAGTTGATCCAGCCAGGCGCGGCGCGTCCAGAGTTCACCCAGGTTGGCGAAGGCCAGTTGCTTGAGGTCGGTGGGGGTGGCGATGGCGGTTAACGGTGCCAGCGCCCCATAGCCTGCCGGGTGCTGGGCGAAGCGCTTGAGCCACACGGTGTCGCCCAACATCAGGTGGTTCAGCGTGCCCAGGATCGAACCAAAAAATGCCCGACGATCTTCCATCAGCGCGGCATGGCTGAGCTGGTGGGCGGTGTCATACACCTTGCGGTTCATCCACTGGTTGTAGGTCGCCATCAGGGCAATCTGTTCGATACGGTCCACGGGGTGATTCCTCCTCGGCGCGGTGGCGCCATCATAAGGTGTGCCCGCCCGACGGTCATGGTGTTCCGGCAGGCGGGTGGACAGCAGCGCCGCTGCCAGCGACTAGAAGCGCACTGTGGCGCCGGTGGTCAGCCATTGGTCACGCTCACCGATCAGGCTGCGCCCGAGCACCAGGTCGACATCGACCCACGGCCCGACATGCAACCGCGGCCCCGCCTGCCAGGCCTGGTCACCGCCTGCCTGGCCGTAGCGTTCGGCGATCAGCGTCAGGGACTGCGCCAGCGGGTATTCGAAGCCTGCGCCCCAGGTCAGGCGGTGGGTTTGATCGCCGTCGTTGTAGGCATGGCTCCAGCCAGCATTCAGGTTCAGGCGCAGGGGCAGCGAAGATTGCCAGGTCAGCGGCACGTTGAAGTCCGCGCCGTCAAACCCGTGTCGCCGATCCAGGGCAAAGTGCGCCCCGGCGGCAATCGCCATTTCCAGGCCCAACGCTTCGCTCGACAACAGCTGCGCCTTGAGTTGCGGGTTGACCTGGGTTTCACCCGGGCCACCGGTGGTGGCCCGGTACAGTGCCGCGCCCCATTGCACCGAAGGCAGTGCGCTGAACGTGCAGGCGGGTGACAGGGTCGCGTTGTGGGTGCCGCCATCGTGGCGGTTGGCGGTGTACCAGGCGTCGACGTTGCATTCGCCCGGCGCATTGATCGCGCCATCGTCGACCGTATAAGACCCGCCTGCCGCCTGGGCTTTGGAGAGCACGGCGATGAGCAACAGGATCGCCAGGGTTATGCCGATAAAGATCAGGTTGCGTTGCAACGCACGGCGTTTTGCCGGGGGCAGCAGCAACAGCGTGGCCCGAGGGCCGCGATGGTTGCGCGCGCGGTATTTGGCAAACCCGTCCGGGCGTCGAGGGATGTGTTTTTTGTGCATGAGGCACCTCGCTTGAATTCAGCTTTCTACGGTCAGCACCGAAATGCCGCTGGCTTTGGCCTGGCAGACCAGCTCCGAGGTGTCATCACCACCCGGCAGGGCGATGACCACGTCGGGGCGGCTGTCGGTGAGCATGAAATGGTTGCGCTGGCGTTCCGCCTGTTTGCCGTGGTGTTGCCAGTTGGGCGGGTAGCGCACCACGTCGATGCCGAGTTCCCGCGCCCATTCCTCGATATCGCTGCCCAGGAACTGGTTGCCGCCGTGGATCAACACCTGCACCGGGCGCAGGCGGTGGTAGGCATCCAGTACTTGGCGGGACAGCTTGGTGTCGGCGTAATGACGACCTGCACAGATCAAGACGCGCATAGGCCCTTTTCCTTGTAGTAGCGCTTGTATTGCACGGTAGCGGTCGGGCGACCGCCACCGGTTAAACGGCGGGGGATCAGTACCACTGCTTGAAGCGGCGGATGTAGATCGTCTTCATCAGTTGAGCCACGCAGCAGTAGGCGAGCAGGGTGCCCACCAGCCAGGGGAAGTACGCCAGCGGCAGCGGTTGCAGGCCCACCAGTGTGCCCAGCGGCGAGAACGGCACGTAGATGCCCAGGGCGATGACCACGCCGGTCATCAGCAGTACCGGCCAGGCGGCGGTGCTCTGGAAGAACGGGATCTTGCGGGTGCGCAACATATGCACCACCAGGGTTTGTGAGAGCAGGCCCTCGATAAACCAGCCGGACTGGAACAAGGTCTGCATTTCCACACTGTTGGCGGCGAACACGTACCACATCAGCGCGAAGGTGGTGATGTCGAAGATCGACGAGGTCGGCCCGATCCAGATCATGAAGCGGCCAATGTTCTTCGCGTCCCACTTGCGGGGCTTGGCCAGGTATTCCTTGTCCATCTTGTCCCACGGCAGGGCCAACTGGGAGATGTCGTACATCAGGTTTTGCAGCAGCAGGTGGATCGACAGCATCGGCAGGAACGGGATGAACGCACTGGCCACCAGCACCGAGAACACGTTGCCGAAGTTGGAACTGGCGGTCATGTTCAGGTACTTCATGATATTGCCGAAGGTTTCGCGGCCCTTGAGCACACCTTCTTCCAGCACCATCAGGCTTTTTTCCAGGAGGATGATGTCGGCCGATTCCTTGGCGATGTCCGTGCCGCTGTCCACCGAGATGCCCACGTCGGCATCGCGCAGGGCCGGCGCATCATTGATGCCGTCCCCCAGGAAACCCACGGTGTGGCCGTTGGCTTGCAGCGCCTTGAGCACCCGTGATTTCTGCAGCGGTGTCAGCTTGGCGAATACCGTGCGTTCTTCCACGCGGCGTTGCAGGGTGGCGTCGTCCATCGCTTCGATGTCCATGCCCAGCAGCGGCTCGCCAGGCTCGAGGCCGACCTGGCGGCAGATCTTGCTGGTGACCACCGCGTTGTCGCCGGTCAGCACTTTCACCGCCACGCCAATTTGTTGCAGTGCCGCGATCGCCGGGCCTGCGGTTTCCTTGGGTGGATCGAGGAAGGTCAGGAACCCCTGGATCACCAGATTGCGCTCATCGGCCGTGGTGTACTGCTGGCGGGCCAAGGCCTTGGGAATATTACGTGTCGCCACCACCAGGACGCGGAAACCGTCCTCGTTATAGTCGTTGGCAAGCGCCAGCAGTTCAGTACGGCGACGCTCATCCAATGGCACGGCGGCCCCGCCTTCCATCACATGGGTGGAAATGCCGAGCATTTCTTCCACGGCACCTTTGCACACCAGCAAGTGGTCGGCGGCGGTGTCCTTGACCACGATCGACAGGCGACGGCGGACAAAATCGAACGGTAATTCATCGACCTTGCTGTAGGCAAAGGGCTGCTGGAACTTCGGGTTCTGTTCCGAGAACTGCACCACGGCCTGGTCCATCAGGTTCTTCATGCCGCTCTGGTGATGGCTGTTGAGCCAGGCCAGGGACAACACCGCGTCATCCCGCTGGCCGAAAGCGTTGACGTGGTGCTCGAGGATGATCTTGTCCTGGGTCAGGGTGCCGGTCTTGTCGGTGCACAGCACATCCATCGAGCCGAAGTTCTGGATTGCGTTGAGGCGCTTGACCACCACTTTGCGCTTGGCCATCGCCGTGGCGCCCTTGGCCAGGTTGGCGCTGACGATCATCGGCAGCATTTCGGGGGTGAGGCCCACCGCGACCGCCAGGGCAAACAGGAAGGCATCGCCCCAGTCACCCTTGGAGAAACCGTTGAGGAAGAACACGATCGGCACCATCACCAACATAAAGCGAATCAGCAGCCAGCTGACGCTGTTCACCCCGCGATCGAAGGCGGTTTGCACCCGCGAGCCGACGATGGCCTTGGCCAGGGAGCCAAAGTAGGTGCGCGCGCCGGTGGCCACGACGACGGCTTTGGCCCGGCCGCTGACCACGTTGGTGCCCATGAAGCAGATGTTCGGCAGGTCGAGCAAATTGCCCTGGTCAGCGGCCGGGGAGTGGGCGGACTTTTGCGTCACATCCCCCAGCGTGTCGTACTTCTCCACCGGCAAGGCTTCACCGGTCAGCACGGCCTGGCTGATAAACAGGTCGCGGGATTCGATCAGGCGGATGTCGGCCGGAATCATGTCACCCGCCGACAGTTGCACAATGTCGCCGGCCACCAGGTCGCGCATCGGCACTTCGCGCAGGGTTGGCTGGCTGCCCACTTGTTCGCGGCGCAGCACCGTCGCGGTGGTGCGCACCATGGCTTTGAGGGCCTCGGCGGATTTGGCCGAACGGTGTTCCTGCCAGAAACGCAGCAAGCTGCTGAGCAGGACCATGGTCATGATAATGATGACTTTGGTCGGGTCGACCTCTTCTCCTGCCTGCATCGGCAACCAGCAGTCGGTGAAGAAGCTGATGGCGCCCAAGGTCAGCAGTACGTAGATAAACGGGTTGTTCAATGCCTGCAGGAACTGGACGATGGCGTGAGGCGGCTTGTCGTGGGCGACTTCGTTATAGCCTTCGCGTTGCAGACGCGCGGCGGCGTCGAGTTCGGTCAGGCCATCCTGGGTGGCGCGTACGTTGGCCAGGGTGGCCGACAGGCCGTTGTGGGCTTCGCGGGCGGCACGCATCGACAGTTTGGTGTCGGCGTCGCTGCGCGCTTTTTGCTTCAATGGGGCGTTTTTTACGGCGCTCATGGTGTGTGCTCCTGTCGCCAATTCTCGACAAAACATACCCGTTACTGGCCTGATGACAGGCGAGCGAAAGCATGCCGAGTCGCTAACTTCGCGATCGGTTTAAATAAGGTCTCGATATAACTTTTACTGCGCCCGCCAATAGCGCGTTAGTTAACTAACGCGCAGCGGGTTACGACTGGGCTTGTTCATAAAGAACACCAGGTTATTAATCAGGAAGTTGCTGTTTCCAAACGGTTCAGGCAGCGCGAGTGCTCAGGTAAAGATCGAGCATCAGGCTGGCTTGAGCCAGGCTGGAAACGAGAGGTCTCTGAGGGTCCAGCGGGTCGGCGTGATCCCAGTGCAGCACGCGTTGGCCGCTGGCTGGGCAGATACGCCAGCGCGCCAGCGGGTGAGCCGGGCGCACCGGGGGGGAGGCGGTGGTACAGGCAGGGCGGGCAGGGCAAACGCCCGCGGGCCCACGGCATAGCTTGGCGCGCAAGGCCGCGGCCAGCATGCGTGCATCGGGTAGAGCAATGAGTTGGAAGGTCATAACACACCTCGGGACCGGACGGGCGACCGGTGAGGCAGTTACGGTGGAGCATCAAGCTCTAGCGCAGCTTACCGGACCGGGGAGGCGAGTCCTGTCATATTCTGGGTTGGGCGCCCGATGCCCGCGTTCGCGGTGCTCGGACAGCGACTAGATACTGTGTCCATTGGCTTCTTTTGTGAGGTTTAAAAAAGGCCCCAGTTGCGGGCAGGGGCAATCTACTTAGGCAGTTACAAAATGTCAACGCATAATTAATTAAAGTATCCGGCGTTCAGAGTTCATTCAGGCAAGCCGCGCTCGGAAGTTGCTGGATATATAACTTCATATACCGCGTGCGGCCAAAGCCGCCAGGTAGATCAATACCAAACCGCAGGCGCCGTAACTGATACGTTGCCAGGTCGGTGAGGCGTTCTGGCGCAACAGATTCACCAGCGCCGCAATCAGAAAGCACGACAGCACCGAAGCCAGCATGAACCCTGCAAAAAACATCAGCGTTTGCCCATGGCTGGGCGTGGCCCCGACGATGCCCGACAAGGCGCTGCCCAGCGCCCCCCAGTAAACAATGTTCTTCGGGTTGGCCAGGGAAATCGCCGCGCCCACGGCCAACGCATTGGGCCCGGAGCGGGCTGGTGCGCTGTCTGCTTCGGGCAGGTGCCAGGCATCGATCAGGCTGCGTATGCCGAGCCAGGCCAGGTACAGCGCGCAAATAATCGTCAGCGGTACGCGCACCGCATCATGCTGGATCAACAGAGCAATACCCGTCAGGCCGATCACCGCCCACACGGCATCGCCCACCAGTGAACCTATCTGTACCAGCAGCGCCGGCATGAAGCCGTGGAGCAACCCGCGGCGCAAGGTCTCTGCCAATACCGCGCCGGGAGAAAGGCAAAACACAAAACCGAATACCAGTGCGTAGAAAAAGATCGTCAGCATGCCCGCGTTCCTTCAAATGTGGGTGGGCAGTGTGAGGGTGTGTGCGGGGGGGCCGTCTTGAACCAGATTGCGCTTTCAGCGATTCAGGAGGCGTTGGTAGTGCCCCGGCGTCATGCCGTAGGCCGCGCGGAAATGCCGGTTGAGGTGGCTTTGGTCGGCGAACCCCACGTGATGGGCGACCTCGCAGGCCGCCACGCCGTTGCGCAATAGACCTTTGGCCCGCCGAGTGCGCAGTTGCATGGCCCATTGCCGGGGGCTGAGCCCGGTTTCTTTCTGGAAGGCGCGCAGCAGGTGGAATTTGGACAGGCCCAGCTCATCCCCGAGAAGGTCCAGGGACACTGAGCGATGCAGTTGTGCGGCGAGCACTTCCTGGGCGCGACCGATCAGGTTGTGGCCGAGTGTCGTGCTGCCGGGCAGGCGCACGCCACTGGCGTTGACCACTTCCCCCAGCATCAGCACCAGCGCTTCTTCTTGCAGCTCGCGGACCAGGGTGTCATCGCTTAAAGCCGCTTTCACCGCGCCGGCCAATCGTTGCGCAAGGTCGGGCTGAAAGCACAGCGAACGATCGAACTCCATGTGCGCCAGCCCCAGGTCAGCCGCCAGTTGATCGGCCGTGGCGTACAGGCTGACGAACTGCCAGGGCGCCCCGTCCGCCGCACCGCCGCCTTGAATCTGCCCTGGGTTGTACAAGGTAATGCTGCCCGGGCCGGCCTCGAACTCGCGGCGGTCCAGCCAGACTTTTTCTTCGCCCACCAGGTTCACGCCGATCACGCATTCGTCATGGCTGTGGCGGGCAAACGTCAGGCCGGTGCAGGACGTGGAACTGACTTCGTAGTTGCCCAACCAGGCGTGTTGCATGACGCTCATCGACTCGACTCGGTAAGAGATTGGGCACGAGCATACGCTGGCACAGGGGCTCAGATCGACCGTTGATTGACACGTTGTGACAGCTCATCGGCGCTTTCCTTGCGCTCCGAGTAACGGTCCACGAGGTCCGGGCGTTCACGCAGCAGTACGGTGAACTTGACCAGTTCTTCCATCACATCCACGACGCGGTCATAGAGGGCCGACGGCTTCATGCGGTCGTGCTCATCGAACTCCATGAACGCCTTGGGCACCGATGATTGGTTGGGGATAGTGAACATGCGCATCCAACGGCCCAGCACGCGAAGCTGGTTCACCGTGTTAAAGGATTGAGAGCCCCCGGAGACTTGCATCACCGCCAGCGTCTTGCCCTGGGTCGGGCGAACGGCACCGAGGGCCAGCGGCACCCAGTCGATCTGCGCCTTGAACACTGCCGACATCGAACCGTGGCGTTCGGGAGAGCACCAGACCTGGCCTTCCGACCACTGCATCAGCGCCAACAGCTCTTGAACCTTGGGGTGGTCGTTGGGTGCATCGTCAGGCAATGGCAAGCCGCTGGGGTTGAAGATTTGCGTGTCGGCGCCGAAGTGGCGCAGCAAGCGCGCGCACTCCTCAACCAGCAACCGGCTGAACGAGCGGGGTCGGTTGGAGCCATAGAGCAGCAGGATACGCGGAGGGTGAGCCAGCCCGGTCTGCCGGGGCGGTGCGAGGCGGGTGTCCAGGTTGGGCAGGGTGGTCATGACGCTCTCCGGTTATAACAGCGCAATGCGCTCGAGTTCAGCCTTCAGCTCAGCGGCGCTGAGGCGGTCGAACGGCAGGGCGAAAAAGGCACGACAGCGGGTCTCGATGGTCTCCAGCGTGGCCTTGAATGCGGCATCGACAAGTGCCTCGTCACCTCGCACATCCGAGGGGTCTTCCAGCCCCCAGTGCGCCTTCAGCGCAGGCCCGAAATACACCGGGCAGGCTTCGCCGGCGGCCTTGTCGCAGACCGTGATCACCACGTCTGGCGGGCTGCCTTCAAAGGCGTCATTGCCCTTGCTGTACAAACCCTCGGTACTGATGCCCGCCGCCTGCAACGTGCTCAGGCTACGGGGCAGGACCTGGCCCTTGGGGAAGCTGCCGGAGCTGATCGCCACGAAACCGGGCGGCGCAAGGTGGTTGAACATGGCTTCTGACAGGATGCTGCGGCAGCTATTGGCGGTGCACATGAACAGGACTTTCATCACAGAGTTCCTTCAGAACGTGAGGCGCAAGGCGAGGGCGGCGAGGGTGATCAGCAGCACCGGCAAGGTCAGTACGATGCCGACCTTGAAGTAGTAGCCCCAGGTAATGTTGATGCCCTTGCGCGCCAGGATATGCAGCCACAGCAACGTGGCCAGGCTGCCGATAGGGGTGATTTTCGGACCCAGGTCGCTGCCGATGACGTTGGCGTAGATCATCGCGTCCTTGACCACGCCCACGGCATGGCTGGACTCGATGGACAGCGCACCGATCAATACGGTCGGCAGGTTGTTCATCGCTGACGACAGCAGCGCGGTGAGCACCCCGGTGCCCATCGCCGCGCCCCATACGCCATAGGTGGCGAAGCTGTCGAGCCAGGTCGCCAGGTAGGTGGTCAAGCCGGCGTTACGCAGGCCATAGACCACCAGGTACATGCCCAGGGAAAAGACCACGATCTGCCAGGGGGCTTCCTTGAGTACTTTGCGTGTGGAGATCTTGTGGCCTTTGGCTGCGATCACCAACAGCAGCACGGCGCACACCGCGGAAATCGCGCTGATGGGAATGCCCAGTGGCTCCAGGGCAAAACAGCCCACCAGCAGGATGCCCAGCACCCACCAACCGGCGCGAAAGGTGGCGCGGTCATGGATCGCACTGGCGGGGTCTGCCAGGTCGGCCGGGTCGTAGGTACCGGGAATATCGCGGCGGAAAAACCACAGCAGCACCGCGAGGGTCGCGGCGACGCTGACCAGGTTCACCGGCACCATGACTGCCGCGTATTCGTTGAAGCCGATCTTGAAATAGTCTGCCGAAACAATGTTCACCAGGTTGGAGACCACCAGCGGCAGGCTGGCGGTATCGGCGATAAACCCAGCACCCATGACAAATGCCAGGGTCGCGGCAGGGGAAAAACGCAGGGCCAGCAGCATCGACATCACGATAGGGGTGAGGATCAATGCGGCGCCGTCATTGGCAAACAGCGCCGAGACCAGCGCCCCCAGCAGCACCATATAGGCGAACAACCGACGGCCCCGGCCGCGTCCCCAGCGCGCCACGTGCAGGGCGGCCCAGGCAAAGAAGCCGGCTTCGTCCAGCAACAGGCTGATGATGATCAAGGCGACAAAGGTACCGGTGGCATTCCAGATGATGTGCCACACCACCGGGATGTCCGTCAGGCTGATAACGCCACACGCCAGGGCCAGGATCGCGCCCAGGCTGGCGCTCCAGCCGACGCCCAGGCCCTTGGGCTGCCAGATGACCAGAATGATGGTGAACAGGAAAATCGCACTAGCGACAAGCATGAATAAAAGCTCCGATGGCTCAGCAGCAGGTGCCGGCCCGTTGTGGTCTGTCGCCCATTGCATCAAGACGCAGCGCGTCGTTTTGCAACCATGGCTGATTGGCTTGCAAGGTGGTGTCCAGCACGTGACGCACCCAGTCGGGCAGTGCCGGATTGATGCGGTAATAAATCCATTGCCCTTGGCGACGATCCAGCAGCAGCCCGCCACTGCGCAGTTGTGCCAGGTGGCGGGAGATCTTTGGCTGGCTGTCGTCCAAGGCATGGATCAATTCGCACACACAAAGTTCGCCTTCGCGCAGGATCAACAGCGTCAAGCGCACCCGGGTTGGGTCGGCGAGGCATTTGAACAGGGCTGGAGGGGAGAAAAGATCCGACATGACTGATGCACATATATATGGATATACGAATATACGTATTTCCATATGTTTCAGTCAAATCCTGTTTCGATTGATATGGATCAAGTCAGCGCAAATGCGCCACAAGTGTTTGAAATTAAAATGAAACATGAATGTCCTAAAGTGCCTGCTATTGCTGATGAAGGAATACCTCGCGTGACCCGTGCCACTCGCAACCTGCGCAAGACCCTGGATTCCGTCGCGGAAAATAACGAAACCGCGGCATTCGACCTGATGCGCGCGGTCGAAAAACTCAGCGATGAAGTGCTGCGCCAGCGCCTGCTCAATACGATCCATCGGCTCAACCAGGACGCCCACGAACTGCGTGAAGCGCGGGATTCGGTGGAGCAGGTATCGGTCAGACTGGCTTGAGCCGACGATCACATGAGGAAAACAACTCAAAGGAACGCCTGAAGGGGGAATCTCTACTCAGGGTCAGGAAGCAATCATAGACCTGACAACCTGAGGCCCTAATATGATACCGCCGAGAGTCATAGGCTCGTATTTTGACGCAACGGTGCGTCGCAACGAAGTCAACAGCCCTGCGCAACAACTGCCAGGGCCTGCATCAGGTTCGATACCCCGTACTGAAGGTGTTAAAAAAACCGTCCGCTTGCAATCTCCTCTTGTTACGCCTGAACTCAGGGATTATGTGAAGGCGATAACGTCGAGTTTTCTTACCCCCGCACAAAACACTTCGGCTCTTATCGCGGCCGCACTCAAGAGTCAGTGGAAAATAGAGATAGACCCCGATGTCGCGCGTATCGCAACGTTCAATTATCACCTCGGTCAGCCCAAGCCGGCGGGGGGTAAGTTACTGAACAGCATCACGCTGACAGAGGCTGCCCTTACAAACATGCGCGACAAAAATCCGGACGATGAAACGGCCAAGGTGCAAAAGCCATGGTGGCGTAAAGTTATCGACCTGGTAGAAGAGAATTCGCCGTTGGCGATGGCCATCCAGCAGCGCCAGCATGTTGCGGATTACGCGGGCGCTCACGAATATATTATTCCGCTGTTCGATCCCAACGCTCAGCACACTTATCATGCGAATGAAACGCTGCACCATACGCCGCAGGCATTCCGGGACTTGTTGCGGCAGACCGAACTCAGTGAGCCCTACAAGGCCCACCTGGATAAGTTTTGGCCTGCCCATGAAGATAAATATACGCAATGCAGCAAGTTTGCTTTTGCCGCGGCGGCACAGATCCAGCATAAAGAAGGCAGCCTCAGTAACTATGAAGCAAGCCTCGCCATGCGCGCCGCAGGGTTTGGTGTCGGCAGCCGTCTGAGCGATATGACGGCGGCTGACCTGAAGGCGCCGTTTCGCCAGGACGCCACGCTTGAAACCGGCCTGTTGTCCATTGACGGCAGTCCTTCCACCGATCTCGTCTACGTCACTGACAAGCGCCCGCGCATGAATGGCAAAGGCCAGAAAATCAATCACACGCTGCTGTATATCCCCGGAAACTCCTCACCGATTCATCGATTTGACAGCGTTGCGCAGATGAAAGGCTGGTTGGCGGATCAGGCGGCCGATCCGAACAAACGAGTGCAGTTGAGTACGCATTTCAAAGAAAACGATCAAGACGACAAGGTGTTTTCGGACGGTGTCAAACAAGCGCTTAAGGGGCTGGGCGGCTGGTCCGAGGCAAAAACGCCCAATAAGTGGGGGTTTGAAGCACCCAATGGATGGGACCCGCAGGCCTATATCACCACAGAACCTGTGAGCGATGATCCGTTCCGCGCCATGACGCTGCGACAAAAGGCACGCTCCTATGCAGACGTCGACCATGAGATTGTCACCAACGCCGATGTGCTCAAGCGCCGGCTGACCACGCTTGCCGAGGCCGCGACCACGGCCGCGCTCATGCTGACGCCACTGGCAATGGTCGTTCCAGAAGTAGCGATTGCCGCTGAGGCCGTTTACGTCGCCGCTGGAGCCACTGAAATCGGCGTAGGTATTGATGATGCGGTGCATGGCAAATCAACGGCCACGGATCGCACAGTGTTCGGTCTGCTCAATGCCGTGCCGAGCGTTTTTCATGCTTCTGCGCGCTTGCCTGGCCTTTCCGTCAGCGGCCTTGGAAAGTTACCGGATGCGATTGAAAAAGCGGCTGGCGAGAACAAGAAACTCTTGGCGTTCGAGGCGGTATTTGACAGCGATGAAGTCGCGCAGACCACCGATGTTGTCGAGTTGTCCGGGGATGCGCCATCCACCAGCGATAATAAACGGGTACGCCTTGATGAATCGCACCCTTCGGAGGACGCCAAACGTATCAAGCTGAATGAGCAGCCCAGGGACCTGAATAAATTAAACGACCTGATTTTTACCTTTGTGGACACTTATAACGGAGCGGAGCGACTGAATATCGTGGCCCATGGCATGCTCGCAGACGACGGCGCAGAGCCGGTGGCGAATATGGTGCTCAATGACGTGAGTTATGACGCCGACGAGTTGACGGAGATGCTGTGGGATAACAACGTGCCCACCGATAAATATGCAAATATACGTTTGTTGATGTGCCATTCGGGGGCCGGCGGAGAGCGTTCTTTTGCTGCGCAGTTTCAGGCGAACATCGGGGTTCCGGTTAAGGCTTATGCAAACAGAGTCAATGCTGAGTTCACGCTGGACGATATCGAGGCTGTTTTTGCATCGTCGGATCGAAGCAAAAAATTAGTGCAGTTCGATGATGTACTGCCTGCCGAGCGCCGGCATCGAGTGATCAAAAAAAATCCCTATGCTTCCGACGTTGACAGTAAGGATTACGAAAAATACAAAAATTTCAGTTATGAACCTGTGCATTTTCCTCCACGGTCGGAAAACCCTAAACAGGCTGTGGCCGCAGCGTCGATGCCGGCACTCTAGGGCCGCCGTAGAGGCAAGGACGGCGGGGCCCGTGCAATATCGTTCAAGACAACCCGATTAGTACGCTGGCATGCTTGTCGACTGTCTGTCGATGAGCTGCCTTCATGCCTACTGCCTTGCCTCATTACGCGTTCGCCCGTGGCGCGATCGCCGTCATTCCATTATCCCTGGCCTGTGCGCCGTGGGGACTGCTCGCCGGTTCCATGGCCATTGATGCGCAATTTACGCCGCTGCAAGCCCAGGGTTTATCCGCCATTGTCTTTGCGGGGGCCGCGCAGTTGGTGGCCATCGGCATGGTCAAGAGCGGCGCCAGCCTGGTGTCGATCGTGCTGACGACGCTGTTGCTGACCTCCCAGCATTTGCTCTACGGCATGCACATGCGCCCGACGTTATCCGCGCTGAACACGCGCTGGCGCATGAGCCTGGGTTTTTTGCTGACCGACGAGTTCTTCGCGCTGGTCAACCACTATGACCGTGAGACGTTCAACCGCTGGTACGCCCTGGGGGTGGGCCTGACGTTCTATATCGTCTGGAACCTGTTCACCCTGGTCGGCATCGTGCTCGGCAAGAGCATTCCCGGGCTTGATCAGCTCGGGCTCGAATTTTCTATCGCCGCCACCTTCATCGCCTTGATTACACCGGTGGTTCGTGACGTGCCGACGGTGGTGTGTGTCGCGGTTGCGCTGCTGTGCTCGGTGTGGCTGAGTTACTTGCACTGGGAGTCGGCGGTGGTGGTTTCCGGTGTGTTGGGTATGAGTGCAGGGTTTGCCTGCAAGCGATTGGGGGTAGGGCAGCGATGATCTACCTCATGATTGTGGCGATGGGGCTGGTGGTGTTTCTCAACCGCTACCTGTTTCTCGAGCCGCGGCTGCCAGTACGGCTCAACCGTGGCGCACGGGAGTTTCTCGGTTTTGCCGTGCCGGGCATGCTCACGGCGATCTGCGGGCCGATTATTTTCCTCGCCGACCACCAGCTCAACCTGAGCCCGGCCAATCCTTACCTGTTGGCCGGAGTCTGCGCGGTCGCACTGATGTTCTGGACGCGTAACGTGCTGCTCACGGTGCTGCTGAGCATGGCGTTGTTCTATCTGTTTCGCTGGTGGCTCTGATACGCAGGCAAAAAAAAGCCCGCGGGAGGGCGGGCAGAAGGGAGACTTCTAAAAATGAGCTTGGCCAGTATGGGTGGCACGGTCTTCCTTCACAGTGAAACTAAATTCATACGGCTGACAGCAAAGCAGCCCTTGGCGGGGCTGCGACGGCGCTTGAGGCTAAAACCGGCGCCTGGTCATTTCTTCCTGGACTGCGCCTCGGCAGCCAGGCACTCCAGGGCGAATTGCTCGGTGTAAGTCATCTGGATTGGCGTGCTTTCGCCTTTGACCGTGCGCTCGCCATCGAGAATGTAGCGAATGCGCTTGTCGGTGACACCGATGCGCTTGGCGATCCAGGTGGGTGTCTGGCCGATGCGGCTGATCAGCTTGTCGGCATAATCGGTGGACGGGTTGTAGTGTTCGGCGTTGGGTGTCATCGGTTTTCCAGGTAGAAGCGAACTCGCAAGTAGGCGACAGGGTGACGTAATAATCCTTGGGTGTCGCCTGCTAATGGTAGAGTCGCGTTTTTTTCAAGGAGGCAATGGCATGCGGAAGGTAGTAGTGGGCGCATTGGTGCTGGCGATGCTCGGCGGTTGCGCAGGTTCGAAGATGAACACGGCGCGCGCCGGTACACCCTACAAGACCCTGGCTTCGGACAAGGCCGCCCTGGTGGTTGCTCAATGCATCCAGTTCGGCTGGCAGGACGAGAGCGTGTTCGGCGTCGATGCCGGCGGGTTCAAGGAGCCGACCGAGGCCGGAGGTTTCACGGTCTACACCACCGGCGGCGATTACTTTGTGGATGTGCGCACTGCCGGTGCCGGCTCCACCATCAATTACTTCGCCGCCCAGGACGATATGCCAGCCAAGCGCCGGTTGGCCGCTCTCGCGACCTGTCTGTAATCCGTTGCCTTAGCCGTTTTCGGAAATGCCCGGCGGGACAGCCACTGGGCATTGCCTTATGATTCACTCGCTCGCTCGACGTGATGGCTCTTTACCAGTACACGGATGTCGAGGCCCAACGTCGGGCGGGCACCCTTTGCATCGGCGCGTCCCTTCAACGAGGCATATAGCCCAGGTGCCAGCGGCGGGGGATCTTCAACGTCACCACCCCCAGGAATGCCGCCAGGGCACCGCTGATCAACAGCGCACGCAGGCCCAGCTGGTGCTCCAGCAGCGCCCCGAGCACCGCGCCGACAAACATCCCCGTCCACGGGATCAATTGCACACGCCAGCCACTGCGCCGTTCTCCCATCATCCAGCGGCCCAGCCCGCGCCCGAAGCGTGAAAGCGCCCCGGTGACATAGGTGAGACCCACCGGCAAGCCGTTGACCTCCTCGACCGCCGCATTGAGCATGCCCATGGCCACGATCGCCGCCAGCAACGCCGGCAACATTTCCGCAAACGGCCATAGCGCACCGCCGCAGAGCAGGGCCGCGATGCACAACAGCAAAGGTAGGGCATGGCGTTGACTGACGCGACTGACGACCACCCCCAACGCGTTGCCAGCGATAAAGGTGGCAACCAGCAACAGCAGGCGCCCGGTCAGGCCGAGGTCACCCTCGCTGATCGCTACCGCCAGGCGCGTGGTGTTACCGCTCATGAACGAAACAAAGTCGCCGCTGGCCATGAAGCCAATGGCGTCCGTCATACCCGCCAGCACTGAAAGGCTGGCGACCAGCATCAAGCCGACTCGGCCGCGCCATCGCTCTCGGTGAGCGAGTGCGGCGTTGGTGTAAGGCTTGCGGGATGAAGGCAGCATGGGGCCGGGTTCCTCGGTGAGATTATCCGGCCACTACCGTAGGACGCTTTGTGCGTCCGCGCAATGATCTCAGACACCCTCCAGTCGCCAACCCTCGTTTCGCCAGGTCAAGTAGTGGGTGGGTTCGATGGCCTGCAGAAAGGCTGCGTCGTGTGACACCGCGACGATCGCCCCATTAAAACCTTTCAACGCCTGTTCGAAGGCGAGCACCGACTCCAGGTCCAGGTGATTGGTCGGCTCGTCCAATAACAGCAGTTGCGCCGGGACTTGCCGCCACAGGGCGACCGCCATCGCGGCCTTCAAGCGTTCGCCGCCGCTGAGGTGCCCCGTCGGTCGTGTCACCCGCACTGCATCCAGTTGCAGCAGGGCCAGGCGGGTGCGCACGTCGGCTTCCGCCAGCGGTGTGTCGAGCAGGTTGAGTTGCTCGATGATGGAGCGCTGGTCGTCCAGCAATGCCAGGTGCTGATCGATGTAGGCACACGGGACCGGCACTGAGCATTCGCCACTGACCGGCTGCCATTGGGCCGCCAGCAGCTTGAGCAAGGTGGATTTACCGCAACCGTTCGGCCCACGCACGGCGACGCGCACGGGGCCCGCCAGGCTGAACGTGATCGCCGGCTGATCCACCCACGGCAGGCGGGCCTCGACCAGGGCCACGACTTGCCGGCCATTGGGGACTGCCGAATCCGGCAAGGCCAGCAACGTTGGTGTCTGTTGCGCCACCCGTTCGTAGGCGTGGCGCACCTGCGCATCCAGCTCGTTCTTGCAGGCCTGATGGGCACTGCGCAGCTTGCTGACGATTTGCGTCGCCGCGCCTTTCCAGCGGGCCTTGGTGAAGCGGTCGACGTTGGCGGTCTCGGCATGCTTGCGTGAACGGGCGGCGCTGCGCTGCAGGCTGTCATGGTCATTTTGCAGGCGCCCACGCTCGCGGCTGCGTTCCAGGCGGGCGTGTTCCCAGGCCGAGACGGCGGCGTGTTGCTCGGTGTCGCGCTGTTTACGATAGGCCTGGTAATTGCCGCCATACACACGAGCGCCGAGGGGCGAGAGTTCGATGATGCGGCCCAGGCTGTCGAGCAGTTGCCGATCATGGCTGACCACCACCAGGCCGCCGCGCCAGTCGTGCAGCGCTTGCAGCAGCCACTCGCGACCGGCGCTGTCGAGGTGGTTGGTCGGTTCGTCCAGTACCAGCAACTGCGGCGCCGCCAGGAGGGCGCCGATCACCGCGACTCTGGCCAACTGGCTACCGCTGAGTCGATCGGCTGCGGCGTTGAAGTCGAGGCCGTGCAGTCCGGCTGCATCCAGGGCTGTACGCAGGCGTTCGGCAAGGCCCCAGCGCTCGTCAATCAGTTCCAGGTCATCGCTTTGCCCCTGGCCTTGGGTCATGCGTGCAAGCGCGGCCAATACTGGAGCGGTGCCCGTGACATCGGCCACGGTTGTTCCAGCCCGGATGGCCAGGGCCTGCGGGACGTAGGCCACGCTGGCGTATGCCTTGAGTGTCCCGGAGGAGGGGCGCAGAACCCCGGCGATCAATTGCGCCAGGATGCTTTTGCCGCAGCCATTTCGGCCAACTATCCCGGTGGGGGTGTGATCGATGGACAGGTTCAGGTCTTCCAGCAAGGTTTCGCCATGGGCGAACTGGAAGGACAGGTGTTGCAGGGATACAAGCACGGGCAGCCGGTTGACGTCAGTCATCAGCACCTCCAAAAAAATGTCGACAGGCCAACAAGCGCGCCAGGCGGCTCGTTGCAGATACATTTTGGAAGGTTTAGTGATTCACGTCGGCGGTCGTCCCGTGAGTTGGAAGGGAGGCAGAGGCTAGCCTACCTTGGCCTTGTCCGGCAAGTCGGCAGCCAGTTGTTCCAGGAACATCGCCAGCGCGACTTCCTCGGCTTTCAGGCCCTTGCGTACCCGCGGCCTGGGCAGTTTCGATAGCTGGCCGAGGCTGAAATGCTCAAGCACCGCCGGGTGGATATAACACTTGCGGCATACCGCCGGCGTGTTGCCCAGTTGCTTGGCGACGTCCTTGACCATCGCCACCACATGGCGTTTGGCGTCGGACTCCGGTTGCCACTCCAGTTCGCGCAGGACCGCCAGCGCCATGGCGGTGCCGGCCCAGGTGCGGTAGTCCTTGGCGGTGAAGTCGGCGCCGGTGAGGCTGTGCAGGTAAGCGTTGACGTCATGGGAGCTGACAGTGCGGCGTTCACCGTCTTCGTCCAGGTACTGGAACAGGTTCTGCCCCGGCAACTCCAGGCAGCGCTTGACCACGCTGGCCAGGCGTCGGTCCTTGACGCTGACTTGATGCTCGACACCACTCTTGCCGCGAAACTGGAACTGGATCTCGCTGCCCTTGATGTCCACATGCCGGTTGCGCAGGGTGGTCAGCCCGTAGGATTTGTTGGCACGGGCGTATTGGGTGTTACCGACCCGAATCAATGTGGCATCCAGCAGCATGACCACGGTGGCCAGCACCTTTTCCCGAGTGAACCCCGGTTCGGCGAGTTGCGCTTGCAGCTGCTTGCGCAGTTTGGGCAGGGCTTCGCCGAACGCTTGCAGGCGTGCGTATTTGTCAGTGTCGCGTACTTCACGCCAGCGTGCGTGGTAGCGGTACTGCTTGCGTCCGCGCGCGTCGCGGCCGGTGGCTTGCAGATGGCCGCGCGGGTCGGCGCAGATCCATACATCGGTATAGGCGGGCGGTACGGCCAGGGCGTTCAGGCGCTTGATGTCTTCGGGATCGGTGATGCGCTTGCCCTGGGGATCAAAGTACTGGAATTTGCCACGCAGCTTTTTACGGCGAATGCCTGGCTGCGTGTCATCAACATAATGCAGGTCGTGGGGCAGGTCGGCGGGCAACGCAGAATCGGGCATGGCGCAGGGTCCTTGGCAATCAGTCAGGCCGGTATGTCTGATTGACCGCAGGGTTTTGCGGTCGTGCCAAAAAGGTTTGTCATGCCAATACGGCAACCGCCTTGATCTGCGCCCATAGCATCTGCCCAGGGTGCAGTTGCAATTGGTCGCGGGAGAAACGGGTGATCCGCGCCAGCAACGGCGTGCCGCCAGCATCCAGGCGCACCAACACGTGGGCGCTGTTATCCGCTGAAATTTCCTGGGTAACCGTCACCGGCAGGCGGTTGAGGATGCTGCTGGGTTCTTCGCCTTGCAGGCTGAGGCTGACATCCCGCGCCTGCACCTTGATCCGCAGGGCCTTGCCCAGTGCGAGCGGTGCATGGGCCACACGCATGCGCAAGGCGCTGCCGGGCAATTGCAGGGTGAGCAATTGGTAATGCTCATCGTAGGCGCTGACGGTGCCGCTGATCACCACACCGGCGTCGTCGCCCAACGCCAGGGGCAAGTCCAGGCGAGCCAGGGTTTCACCGATGGGGCCACTGGCCAAGGCTTTGCCTTCGCTGAGTAATACGATGTGATCGGCCAGGCGTGCCACCTCGTCCTGGGCGTGGCTGACATAGAGCACCGGGATATCCAGTTCGTCATGCAGGCGCTCCAGGTACGGCAGGATCTCGCCCTTGCGTTTGCTGTCGAGCGCCGCGAGCGGTTCATCCATCAGCAGTAACTTGGGGCTGGTCAGTAATGCCCGGGCGATGCCAATGCGCTGGCGTTCCCCCCCGGACAGGTGCTGGGGATGACGTTCGAGCAAATGCCCGATACCCAATAAGTCCGTGGCCTGGGCCATGTCAACGCGCCGCGCCTGGCGAGGGATGCGCTTGAGGCCGAACTCCAGGTTGGCCCGCACGGACAAATGCGCAAACAGGCTCGCCTCCTGGAACACATAACCCAGCGCGCGCTTATGCGGCGGCACGAACAGCCCGCTGCGGCTGTCCTGCCAGATTTCATCGTTGACCTGGACAAACCCGTCCTTGGCGCGCTCCAGCCCGGCGATGCAACGCAGGCAGGTGGTCTTGCCGGAACCCGAATGCCCGTACAGGGCTGTCACGCCGCGACCGGGCAAATGCAGGTCCACCTCCAGCGCAAACGCGGCGTACTTGAGATGCAGGCGCACATTAATCATCGACATCAACTCCAGCCCATCTTGGTTTTACGGCTGGAGTAGAGCGCCAGCAATACAAGGAACGCGAAGATCACCATGGAACCGGCCAGCCAATGGGCCTGGGCATACTCCATCGCTTCGACATGGTCGTAGATCTGCACTGAGACCACCCGGGTCTTGTCCGGGATATTGCCGCCGATCATCAGCACCACGCCGAACTCACCGACGGTATGGGCAAAACCGAGAATCGACGCGGTGATGAATCCCGGGCGTGCCAGGGGCAGGATCACCGTGAAAAACGTGTCCCAGGGATTGGCGCGCAAGGTCGCAGCCACTTCCAGCGGGCGTGTGCCGATGGCGGAGAAGGCGTTTTGCAACGGCTGCACCACAAACGGCATGGAATAGATCACTGAACCGATCACCAACCCGGCGAAACTGAAGGTCAGGGTGCCCAGGCCCAGCCATTGGGTGAACTGGCCGAAATAGCCATTGGGCCCCATGGTTAACAGCAGGTAGAAGCCAATGACCGTGGGCGGCAGCACCAGCGGCAGGGCGACGATCGCACCAATGGGGCCGCGCCACCAGGAGCGGGTGCGCGACAGCCACAGGGCAATCGGAGTGCCGATGACCAGCAGGATCACGGTGGTCAGTGAGGCCAGCTTGATGGTCAACCAGATAGCGGAAAAATCGGCACTCGAAAGTGGCATTTAGAGCTCATAACCGTAGGATTTGATAACGGCAGCGGCTTTTGGCCCTTTCAGGTACTCCACCAGTGCCTTGGCTGCGACGCTGTCTTTGCCTTTGTTGAGGATCACCGCGTCCTGCTTGATTGGGTCGTGCAGCGACGCGGGGACAATCCACGCCGACCCGCTGGTGACTTTGCCGTCTTTATAGATCTGCGACAAGGCGACGAATCCCAGCTCGGCGTTGCCGGTGGAGACAAACTGGTAGGCCTGGGTGATGTTTTGGCCTTCAACGATCTTGTCCTTGACCTTCTCGGTCAAGCCTTCTTTGGCCAGCACCTGGGTGGCAGCGAGGCCGTACGGCGCGGCTTTCGGGTTGGCAATGGAGAGGTGCTTGAAGTCGTTCTTGTTCAGGACCTCGCCCTTGGCGTCCACATAGCCTGCTTTGGCCGACCACAGCGCCAGGGTGCCCACCGCGTAGGTGAAGCGCGAGCCCTTGACGGTGGCGCCTTCGTCTTCGAGTTTTTTCGGGGTGGTGTCGTCGGCGCTCAGGAACACCTCGAACGGCGCGCCGTTCTTGATCTGGGTGTAGAACTGCCCGGTGGCGCCATAGGCCGCGACCAGTTTATGGCCGGTGTCTTTTTCGAAGTCAGCGGCAATTGCCTGGATCGGTGCGGTGAAGTTGGCGGCCACGGCCACCTGCACTTCATCGGCATGGGCCGAACCCACGGCGAAGGCAGCCATCAGGGTGGCCAGGGCGGTTGGGGCCAGGCGTGCGGCGCGAATCATCATGAAGCAGCTCCTTGGGACGTGTACGGCTCGTTATAGGTTGAAGGCTTAACCGCTATGTATGGGAATATATAGCGGTTGGCCATTGCCGGTACAGTGCAAAGTTGCCACAGGCCTGCTTCTACTTGAGCTTCGCCAGGGTTTGCCTGGCCAGTTCGCGGGTCAGCTCAAAGGTTCCGATATCCTTGCCCAGCCGCAGCGCTTGGCCTGACCACAGGTTGCTGAAGCCCGCTTCGTCCTTGGCCTTGAGTGGCATCAAGGCCCCACCAGCCCGCGGAAACGCCGGAGCCAGCGGGTTGATCGCCCCCAGTTCACGCATGACGCGGTTGACAATGCCACGCGCCGGCCGGCCGGTGAACAAGTTGGTCAGTGCAGTTTCGCTGGCCTGGGCATGACGTAACGCATGATGGTGGGACGCACTGACGTTCGCTTCGGGCGTGAACAGGTAGGCGGTGCCCATTTGCACGGCAGAAGCACCCAGGGCGAACGCCGCCACAATGCCACGCGCGTCACCAATACCCCCGGCCGCAATCACCGGCACGCTGACCGCGTCGACAATCTGCGGCACCAGTGCCATCAAGCCAATCTGGGTGTTGAGGTCGTCGCTCAGGAAAATCCCACGGTGCCCGCCCGCTTCAAGGCCCATGGCAATGATTGCATCGCAGCCCTGCTGTTCCAGCCACACGGCTTCTTCGACGGTGGTGGCCGAGGAAAGCACCTTGGCCCCCGTGGCTTTTACCCGGTCAAGCAACGCTTTTTCCGGCAGGCCGAAGTGAAAACTCACCACCTCGGGGCAAAATGCTTCTACGACCTGGCACGCCGCGTCGTCGAACGGCGCACGGTTGGACACGGGAGTCGGCGCATCGAAGTCGGCGCCCAGTTCGCGGTAGTAGGGTTCCAGCAGATGCTTCCATTGACGGTCACGCTCGTCGTCGACCAATGGCGGCTGATGGCAGAAAAAGTTCACGTTGATCGGCCGCGTGCTGCCCTGGCGGATAGTGGCCAAGGCTTCGCGCAGTTGCTCGGTGCTCAGCGCCGCGGCAGGCATCGAGCCCAGCGCGCCGGCTTGGTTGGCGGCGATGACCATGGCCGGGGTGGTGGCACCGGCCATGGGTGCCTGGATGATGGGCACGTCAATGCCCAACAGGTCGAGAATACGGGTGTCTGGCCAGGTGCTCATAGGATGCGTCTCCAGCGTCAGTAGGACTGTGCGCTGTTTTAGCAGGGCCCTTGGCACCCGGCCAGTCTGTTTTATTCACTGGACGAAGCGGGTATTTCGTGCGCTGTCATCAGTCGATGGCGTAGATCTGCGGGGCAAAGTGGCCGGCAAGGTCGAGGCTTGCCAGGCGCAGGACCTGGCGTTGATCTACATCGGCATCCGTCAGGCTTTTGTCGGGCTTTCCCGTTCCAGCAGTTGCCGCTTGCGCTCCACGCCCCAGCGGTAGCCCGACAGTTCGCCATCACTGCGCACCACGCGGTGGCAGGGAATGGCCACCGCGAGGCTGTTGGCCCCACAGGCCTGGGCCACCGCCCGAAACGACTGGGGCGCGCCAATCCGCTGGGCGATCTGCGCGTAGCTGGCGGTACTGCCCGGCGGAATGTCGCGCAAGGCCCGCCATACCCGTTCCTGGAACGCCGTGCCGCGCAGGTCCAATGGCAGGTCGAGGCCCAGGGCCGGCGCTTCGATAAAACCCACTACTTGCGCGATCAATTGTTCGAAATCGCGATCGGCGCCGATGATGTCGGCTTTAGGAAATTGATCCTGCAGGTCGCGTACCAGCTTGTCTGGGTCGTCGCCCAGCAGGATCGCGCAGACGCCGCGATGACTCTGCGCAACCAGAATCGCGCCCAGCGAACATTGGCCAACGGCAAAACGAATCGCGTTGTTGGTACCGCCGGCCTTGTAGTCGCTTGGCCTCATGCCGAGTAACTGATTGGCAGATTCATAGAAGCGGCTGTTGGAGTTGAAGCCGGCGTCATACAGGGCGTCGGTGACCGAACGCTGATCCTTGAGCCCATCGCGGATTTTGCGCGAGCGATGGGCACTGGCGTAGCCCTTCGGGGTCAGGCCGGTGACGGACTTGAATACCCGGTGGAAGTGAAAGGGGCTCAACCCGGCGTGCTGGGCCAGTTGCTGCAGGCCTGGCGCGGTGTCGGCCTGCTCGATCTGCCGGCAGGCGTCGGCCACCAGGCGGGCGTGATGCGCGGCCCGTTGCGTCTGATCGCCGGCGGCACGCTTGCTGGGCCGGTAGCCTGCCGCTTCGGCCTGTTGCGCGGTGTCAAAGAATTCGACGTTTTCCGGGCGCGGCAAACGCGAAGCGCTGCTGGGGCGGCAATACACGCCGGTGGTCTTCACGCCGTAGACAAACAGCGCGTCGGCCTCGGGGTCACGGGCCAGGATGGCTGCCCAGCGGGGGTCTTGTGGATTGATCATTGCCTGCACTCCTGACGGGTCACCGCCAGATTAGTCGGGACGCCTCGGCCTGGCACTCTGAAGCTTGCGGTCAAATCAGCCGGCGGTGCGAAAGGTCAGGTTGATACGTTGCGGGCCCATGATGGGATGCACGCCATCCTTGATCGGCATCACCCCATGGAAACGCAAGCGATCGACACCGCCCCACACCACCACATCGCCGTGGAACAACGAGACTTTTTGCGCCTTGTCGCTGCGTTCATGGCCACCAAACAGGAAGATCGCCGGTAGCCCCAGGGACACACTCACGACGGGCGCCGAGTAGCGGCGCTCGTTTTTGTCCTGATGCAAAGACATCTTTGCCCCTGGCACGTAACGGTTGATCAGGCAGGCGTCGGGCACAAAGTCGTTGAACCCGGCTTGCGCAGCCGCCTGCACCGCCAGTTGGCGCATCGCGTCGGGCAGTGCCGGCCAAGGCTGCTGGTTGCGCGGGTCCAGCGCGCTGTAGCGGTAGCCGTTGGCATCCGTGTTCCAGCCCAATTCGCCGCAGCTGCTCAAGGCCGCCGACATGGTAAATCCGCCTGGGGTGACCATCTTGCGAAATGGCGATTGCGCCAGTACACGGCGCAATTCGGGTAGGAGGCGCTCAATCCAGGGCAGGGCATAACCTCTGAGGACGTAGGACTGTTCGCCAATCTGCTCGCGCTTCTGCGGTTGTTGCAGCGCATCATCGGCAAACAGGTCAGCGGTAGGGCCGGTCATGTCCTTACAGCGCCTTGCTCACATTGATGTCGGTGATTTCGTCGTTGGCATCGTGAATTTTTGCCAGGGCTTGCTTGGCTTCTTCAACGCTGTTGGTGTGCAACTGGGCAAATTCAAAACGACGCTCGCCGTTGAGCTTGTACTTGATGACGTATTTGGTGGTAGTCACAGCTTCTTTCCTGTCGAGAGTCCGGATCAGCTCAGTTTGGAGCTGGTGCGACGAACGATGCGGATCTTGTGGGACAAGGTGGGTTTACGGGTGACGCTGATGGCGCGGCGGGTCACGACGTCCAGGGTGATGTTCCAGAACCCGGTGCTCGGCGCGGTGATTTTTGCCGGGAATTTGTCGAAAGCGCCGCCGTGGTAGGTGTGGCGCCCGCCATTTTTGAAGCTGCGAAAGTTGGCGTCGCTCATCAGGCGAATGTTGCAGGTTTGCGAGCATTCGATAACAACGATGTCTCCTTCGTTGAGGTGCTCGCGCTGGTGGATGAATTTCATGGGGGTGTCTCCAGAAGGGCTTTTTCTGAAAAATCAGAACGATACGTAGGTTAAGATGGAGTTTATCAGCCCCAGCGCGTTTATTATCGGGCCGTCGTCGACGACTTTGACAATTTAAAACAGTTATCTACCGAGTTATCAGGGATAAATCCTACTTTGGCGGGAGAAAATTACCATCCCCGCTGTCGTAGGGTCTTTATCGGAGGTTTTTTATGAAGTGGAGTGTGTTGGTTCTGGCCCTGGCGCTAGGTGGGTGTGCTTCGGTTGCAGACATCAAGCAGACCCCGCCGACGTTGGCGGTTATATCCGGGAAGAAACCACAGGAATATGCTGCCTGTGTGGTGCGCAAACTGTCCACGACGCGCCGGCCGCCGCAGATCGAACCTCATAAGGAGGGGGTACAAGTCATCGTGCCACAGAAGTTCTCCGCCGACCCTTCTGCGATTTTCGAGATCGAAGAGCGTTCCAGTGGCAGCAGCATCAAGCTCTACGAGAGCATGTCCAACGTGCCTATCCGTCCGGGTGACGTCAAGAAGGCCGGTGAAGAGTGCATTTCCGGCTAAGCCGCGTGAACCCGCCGCCCCTTGAATCCGATAAAAGAAGCCTGGCCCTGTCGTAACAGCGCCAGGCTAATGAGATGGTCACCCCCACACCCTGCGAGGGCTACGCTTTCGCAGGGTGTTTTGTTTTTGGAGGCCATCATCATGAGCGAGTCAGCGCTGATCGGGATCGATCTCGGCAAACATAATTTCC
>Ga0207649_10000144_pt1 | contig 59547 bp, 49 predicted proteins | sample KBSC43metaG_FD_184317 | JGI IMG/M metagenome (GOLD analysis project Ga0207649, IMG submission 184317) | Corn rhizosphere microbial communities from Kellogg Biological Station, Michigan, USA - KBS C4-3 metaG (SPAdes) (version 2) | ecosystem: Host-associated > Plants > Roots > Rhizosphere > Soil ... | reverse complement strand
CACGTCGATCATTCTTCAAAGAATACGCGCGCCGGACGTTGCGGCGATGGTGGGTTTTCTGCGAAGGTCCCGGATGCTTTCCATTTCCGGCGTGACCAAATCCTTCGCGGGTCGCGTGCTCTTCGAAAACGCTTCCGTGCAAGTCAACCGCGGCGACCGCATCGGCCTCGTCGGCCCGAACGGCGCGGGCAAGACGACGCTTTTCTCGCTCATTTTGAAACTCGACGAGCCCGACACCGGCTCCGTCTCGCTCCAGCGTGGCTCCACTCTCGGCTTTCTTCCGCAGGAGAGCGCTCCCGCCGGCGACGAGACCGTGCTCGACCTCGCCACCGGCCGCTCGGCCACCCACGCCGAGATCGATCCCGAGGACCCCGACGCCGATTTCGCCGAGGATTACGAAGCCATGTCCCGCGAGCCCAAGGCGAAGCGCATCCTCGCCGGCCTCGGCTTCCGCGATGGAGATTACGACAAGCCCGCCCGCACCTTCAGCGGTGGCTGGGTAATGCGCGCCCACCTCGCGCGGCTGCTCGTGCTCGAGCCCGACCTGCTGATGCTCGACGAACCGACGAACCACCTCGACCTCGAGGCGCTGCGCTGGTTCCAGGAATATCTCCGTGCCTATCCCGGCGCGTTTTTCGTGATCTCGCACGACCGCGAGTTCCTCAACATCCTCTGCAACACGATCATCGAGATCCGCCACAAACGCCTCTGGCGCTACACCGGTAACTACGACAAATACCTCGAGCAGCGCGCCGCCCAGCAGGAGCAGCACAAGCTCGCCTACGAAAACCAGCAGCGCGAGATCGCGCACCTCCAGGACTTCATCGACCGCTTCCGCGCCAAGGCCAGCAAGGCCGCGCAAGCGCAGGAACGCATCAAGCAACTCGCCCGCATGGTGCGCATCGAGCCGCCCGAGGCCGACGCGCCGACCGTGCATTTCTCGTTTCCGCAGCCCGAGCGCTCCGGCCAGCACGTCATGCGCCTTCGCGACATTCACCAGGCCTACGGCGAGGAGCCGAACCTGAAATGGGTCTATCGCGGCCTCGATTTCGAGGTCGAACGCGACCAGCGCCTCGTGCTCGTCGGCCCGAACGGCGCCGGCAAATCCACGCTGCTCAAGATTCTCGCCGGCATCATCCCCTGCCAGCAGGGCGAGCGCATCGTCGGCCACAACGTCCGCGCCGGCTACTTCGCGCAATACCGCACCGAGATGCTCGATGAAAAACGCACCGTCCTCGCCGAGGCCCAGGTCGGCGCGAAGAACGCAAACGAGGAATTCGTCCGCACCGTGCTCGGCGCGTTCCTCTTCCGCGGCGACGCCGTCTTCAAGAATGTCGGCGTGCTCAGCGGCGGTGAGAAGAGCCGGCTCGCCCTCGTGAAGCTGCTGCTCGACCCGCCGAACCTCCTTCTCATGGACGAGCCGACGACGCACCTCGACATCCCGAGCATCGACGCGCTCATTGGCGCGCTGCGGTCCTTCACCGGCACGCTCGTCTTCATCAGCCACGACGTCTATTTCATCCGCGCCCTCTCCGAGCAGGTCCTCCACGTCGAGGCCGGCCGCACGACGTTCTACCCGGGCAATTACCAATACTTCCTCGATAAGACCGCGGCCACGTCCGAGCGCGACGCCCTCGTTTCCGGCCTTCGCGCCGAGGGACCCGAAAAATCCGCCGCTCCCGAGCGCCAGCGCATCTTCAAGACGAAGGAGCAAAAACGCGCCGAGGCCGAGGCCCGCAACGCCCTCGCCAAGGCCCGCCGCGAGGCCGCCGCCACGGTCGAGAAGCTGGAGGCCGAGGTTGTCGCCCTCGAAAAGCGCCAGCAGGAGCTCACCGCGGCCCTCGAAGCGCCCGAGACCTACGCCGACCAAGGCAAGGCCTTCCGCATCAATCGCGAGCTCGCCGAAGTCGCCGAAAAAATCGAACGCGTCACCGCCGCCTGGGAATCCGCCGCCGCCCTGCTGCCCGCGCAGAGCGAGTCGAACTAAACAAGATTTTGAGGATTTTCAGGATCCCAAAATCTTCTCCTGTTAATCCCCTTAATCCTGAAAATCCTGTTTAGTTCGATCCCATGCCCGTTCTCCAACTCCGCAACCTTACGCTCCGCTACGGCGGTGCGCCCGTGCTCGACGGCGTCGATTTCCAGATCGATCCCGGCGAACGGGTCTGCTTGATCGGCCGCAACGGCGCCGGCAAGACCAGCCTCATGCGTGTCCTCACCGGCGAGGAAGCCCCGAGCGGCGGCGAGGTGATCCGCCCCGGCGGCACCGTCATCACCCGCCTCGAGCAGGAAGTTCCCGCCGACATCAAGGGCCGCGTCGAGGACGTGATTCGTTCCGGCGTTTCCCCCGAGCGCCACGAGGAGGATTGGGAGATCGACCACCGCCTCTACACGCTCGCCGAGGAAATGAAACTGCCCGAGCAGGCGGAGTTCACCGCGCTCTCAGGGGGATTGAAACGCCGCGTGCTCCTGGCCCGCGCGCTCGCCGGCCTGCCCGACGCGCTGCTGCTCGACGAACCGACGAACCACCTCGATCTCGAATCCATCCTCTGGCTCGAAAAATTTCTGCTCGCGAAGGGCACCACGCTTTTCTTCGTCACCCACGATCGCGCGTTCCTCCGCAAGCTCGCCACGCGCATCGTCGAACTCGACCGCGGCAAACTCACGAGCTGGTCCTGCACCTACGACCAATTCCTCGAACGCAAGGCCGCCGCCCTCGAAGCCGAGGAAAAGCAATGGGCTGCCTTCGACAAAAAACTCGCGCAGGAGGAGGCGTGGCTGCGTCAGGGCGTGAAGGCCCGCCGCACCCGCAACGAAGGCCGCGTGACCGAACTGCTGAAGCTCCGCAAGGAGCGCAGCCAGCGCCGCGAACGCGAAGGCAAGGCCCGCATCGAACTCACCGAGGGCCAGACCTCCGGACAGAAAGTCATCGAGGCGAAGAACGTCAATTTTGCCTACGGCGACCACCCGATCGTGGCGGACTTCACCGCGAAAATCTGGCGCGGCGACAAGATCGGCATCATCGGGCCGAACGGCACCGGCAAGACGACGCTGCTGCGCCTGCTCCTCGGCAAACTGCAGCCGCAAAGCGGCGAGGTGAAGATCGGCACCGCGCTCCAGGTCGTTTATCTCGACCAGCTCCGCGACCAGATCGACGGCAACAAGACCGTCGCGCAAAACGTCGCCGGCGATTCCGAGCGCGTGACGTTTCAGGGCCAGGACCGCCACATTCACAGCTACCTGAACGACTTCCTGTTCCGCTCGGACCGTATCCGCATGCCGGCGAAACTGCTCTCCGGCGGCGAACGCAATCGCCTGCTGCTTGCGCGCCTCTTCCTCCAGCCGGCGAACGTCCTCGTGCTCGACGAGCCGACGAACGACCTTGACGCCGAGACGCTGGAATTGCTCGAAGAGCTGCTCATCGACTACTCCGGCACCCTGCTGCTCGTCTCGCACGACCGCGAATTTCTCGACCATGTCGTGACGAGCACGCTGGTCTTCGAGGGCGACGGCCGCGTGACGGACTACATCGGCGGCTACGAGGATTGGGTGCGTCAGAGCCAGATCAACGCCGCGAAGGCCGCGCCGCCTCCGCCGCCGGTCGCCGAAAAGCCGCGCGGAAAGTCGGAGAAGCCCCGCAAGTTCCTCAATCGCGAACAGAACGAACTCGATGAACTGCCCGGCATCATCGAACAATTGGAAACCGCCCACGCGGCGCTCGCGACAAAATTGATTGCGCCCGAGACCTACAAAAATGCGCCGGAAAGCCTGCCGGGATTGGAGGCCGAGATGAAATCGCTCGAGGCGCGCACGAAGCAGGCCTACGCCCGCTGGGAGGAGCTCGACGCCCTGCGAATCGCCTGCGCGGGCGGCTAGCCGCGGAGACGGGAGAGCCCAAAAATTCTACAGCCACAAAAAGGCCCGAAAACTCACCAAAAGAACAAACCGTTCTGACGCCTTTTGTGCCTCTTGGCGGCCATGACTTTTCTTAAAGGGGGTTCGAGACTTCCGCCGCATCGAGCGTCGGATAGTCGAGGTAGCCGTTCGCGCCGCCCTCGCCGTAAAAGGTTGCGGGATTTGGCTCGTTGAGCGGCGCGCCCTCTGCGAAACGGCGCGGCAGATCGGGATTGGCGATAAAAAGTTTTCCCCACGCCACGGCGTCGGCCTTGCCGGCCGCGATGGCGGCCTCGGCGCTCGCCTGCGTGAAAAGCTCGTTGGCGATATAAACGCCGCCGAACCTCTGTTTCAACTCCGGCCCGATTTCCCGGCCGTCGTAGGGCTCGCGGGCGCAGAGGAAGGCCAGGCTGCGGCGGCCCAGCTCGCGGGCGACATGGCCGAAGGTGCCGGCGGGATCTTCGTCTCCCATGCCGTGAACGCTGCCGCGCGGATTCAGGTGCATTCCCACCCGGTCGGCTCCCCACACCGACACGACCGCATCCGCGACCTCAAGCATCAACCGGGCGCGGTTCTCGACCGGTCCGCCGTATTCGTCGGTGCGGTGATTGGAGTTCGTCTGCAGGAACTGGTCGAGGAGATACCCATTCGCGCCGTGGATTTCCACGCCGTCGAATCCGGCCCGTTGCGCGTTCTCCGCGCCGCGGCGATAGGCCGCGATGATTCCCGGGATCTCGGCGAGGTCCAGCGCCCGGGGAGTGACGAAATCCTTGTAGGGCCGCACGAGGCTCACATGCCCGGGAGGGGCAATGGCGCTCGGCGCGACGGGAATCCGCCCGTCCAGATAGAGCGGGTCCGACACTCGGCCGACGTGCCAGAGCTGAAGCAAAATCGTGCCCCCGGCCTCGTGCACGGCCTCCGTCACGAGTCGCCAGCCGGCGATCTGTTCTTCGGACCAGATGCCGGGCGTATCGGGATAGCCGACGCCCATTGGATCAACGCTTGTCGCCTCGCTCAAGATCAGGCCGGCAGAGGCGCGCTGGCGGTAATATTCCGCCATCATCGCATTCGGCACGCGGCCGGCACTGGCGCGGCAACGGGTGAGCGGTGCCATGACAATGCGATTCGGCAAGGTAAACGCTCCGGCGCGAAGAGGAGTGTGCAGGATGCTCATGAAGACAGGTTCGATGTCACTCGAACATCTTCCGCCGCGATGTCGCGTCAAACGAAAATTCGTTTCAGCCCCGCATCGCGTTCCGTGCTATCTTCCAACGGTTCCATGAAGAGTTATCGCCATCCGCCGCTGCGCTCCGTCCCCTTGCCGGTGATGATGCAGGCGCTGTCCGATCCCTGGCGGTTGAAGATCGTGCGTCAATTTCTCCAGGCAGGCGACGTGGAGTTCACCTGCAGTGATTTTCCGATGGATGTGAGCAAGGCGACGCGATCGCACCACTTTCAGGTGCTGCGCGAGGCGGGGCTCGTGCGCATGCGCAGCGCGGGTAATACCTGCCGCACCTCGCTGCGGCGGGCCGACATCGAAAAACGCTTCCCGGGCCTGCTCGATCTGGTGGCCGCAAACAAGGTGGACGCCTAACCCGCGCAAAAAAACCGCCCCGAGGTTTCCCCCGGGGCGGCTGCTGATTTTAGCTTTGGTGCGTGGCTGGACTTAGTAATCCATGCCGCCCATTCCGCCGCCCGGAGGCATGGCGGGAGCCTTTTCCTTCTCGGGGACCTCGGTGATGAGGGCTTCCGTGGTGAGGAGCAGGCCGCTGATGGACGCCGCGTTTTGCAGCGCGGAGCGGGTGACCTTCGCCGGATCGACGACGCCGGCCTTCACGAGGTCCACGTATTCGCCGGTGGCGACGTTGTAGCCTTCGTTGCCCTTGCGCTTCTTGACTTCCTGCACGATGAGCGCGCCTTCCAGACCCGCGTTGGCGGCGAGCTGGCGGAGGGGAGCCTCGATGGCGCGGCGGATGATGCCGAGACCGATGAGTTCGTCACCTTCGAGCTGAAGGGTGTCGAGCACCTTCTGGGCGCGGACGAGAGCGACGCCGCCGCCGGGAACGATGCCTTCTTCGACGGCCGCACGGGTCGCGTGGAGGGCGTCTTCGACGCGGGCTTTCTTCTCCTTCATCTCGGTTTCGGTGGCGGCACCGACGTTGATGACGGCCACACCGCCGGCGAGCTTGGCGAGACGCTCCTGGAGCTTCTCACGGTCGTAATCGCTGGTGGTTTCCTCGATCTGACGGCGGATCTGGCCAACGCGGCCCTGGATGTCCGAGCCCTTGCCTTCGCCTTCGATGACGGTGGTGTTTTCCTTGTCGATGACGATGCGCTTGGCGCGGCCGAGATCGTCGAGGGTGAGATTCTCGAGCTTGATGCCGAGGTCTTCGGTGATGAGACGGCCACCCGTGAGGACGGCGATGTCTTCCATCATGGCCTTGCGGCGATCGCCGAAGCCGGGAGCCTTGACGGCTGCGACCTGGAGCGTGCCACGGAGCTTGTTGACGACGAGGGTCGCGAGCGCTTCACCTTCGACGTCTTCGGCGATGATGAGGAACGGACGGCCGCTCTTCGCGACTTTCTCGAGCAACGGCAGGAGGTCCTTGAGGCTGCTGATTTTCTTCTCGTGGAGAAGAACGTAGGCGTTCTCGAGGACGGCTTCGAGGTCCTCGGTGTTCGTGACGAAGTAGGGCGAGAGATAGCCCTTGTCGAACTGCATGCCCTCGACGACGTCGAGCGTGGTTTCGATGGACTTGTTCTCTTCGACCGTGATGGTGCCGTCCTTGCCGACCTTCTCCATCGCGTCCGCGATGATCTGGCCGATCGTGGTGTCCCAATTCGCGGAGACGGTGGCGACCTGGGCGATCTCGCTCGAGTCCTTCACCTTCTTGGCGATGCGGCCGAGCTCGGCAACGATGGCCTCGACGGCCTTGTTGATGCCGCGCTGGAGGCTCATCGGATTCGCACCGGCGGTGACGTTCTTGAGGCCTTCCTTGTAGATGGCTTCAGCGAGAACGGTCGCCGTGGTGGTGCCGTCGCCGGCGATGTCGCTCGTCTTCGAAGCGACTTCACGCACGAGCTGTGCGCCCATGTTTTCGTAGGCGTCTTCGAGCTCGATTTCCTTGGCGACCGTCACACCGTCCTTGGTGATCGTCGGGCTGCCGAATTTCTTGTCGAGGATGACGTTGCGTCCGGCTGGCCCGAGGGTCGCCTTGACGGCTTTCGCCAACTTCTCGACGCCGCGAAGCAACGCCTGGCGGGCGTGCTCGTCAAACTGGAGTTGTTTTGCTGCCATGATGATTAGTTTTTAGTTGAGAGTGGATGATTGAGAGGGTGATTAGCCGACGATGCCGAGGATGTCGTCCTCGCGCATGATGAGGTAGCTCTCGCCGTCGAATTTGACTTCGGTTCCGCCGTATTTGGAGATGAGGACCTTGTCGCCCTTCTTCACGGTGAACGCGATTTTCACGCCCTTGTCGTCGAGCTTGCCGGTGCCGAGGGCCACGACTTCGCCTTCCTGGGGCTTCTCTTTGGCGGAATCAGGAATGATGATTCCACCCTTCTTGACTTCTTTTTCTTCGAGCGGCTTTACGAGCACGCGATCTCCGATGGGTTTGATGTTGGCTGCCATGGTGGCTTTTTCTTTTTTGGTTTTGGGTTGTTAACAAGGGCCGCCGGCGCGGGAGCGTCGGCGGCCATTAGCTAAAGGGGTTTCGCGTTACTTTTTCTTGTCCTCGTCCACCATTTCGAACTCGGCGTCCACGACGTCGGCGTCCTTCTTGGTGGATTGGGGCTCGGCTTCGGGAGCGGGACCGGCCTCGGGACCAGGCTGCGCACCGGCCGCGGCGGCGTTCTTGTAGAGCTCGGCGCTGACGTCCTGGAATTTCTTCTGGAGGTCGTCCTGCGCGGACTTGATCGCCTCGACGTCGTCGCCCTTGAGGGCTTCGCGCACTTTGGCGATGGCGTCCTCGATGGTTTTCTTCGTCGCGCCGTCGAGCTTGTCACCGAGTTCGGTAAGCTGCTTCTCGCACTGATAGGCGAGATTGTCGGCGTTGTTGCGCGTCTCGATGGCTTCCTTGGCCTTCGCGTCTTCCGCGGCGTGAGCCTCGGCGTCGCGCTGCATCTTCTCGATCTCTTCCTTGGAGAGGCCGGAGCTGCCGGTGATGGAGATTTTCTGCTCCTTGCCGGTGCCGAGATCCTTGGCGGAGACATGGAGAATGCCGTTCGCGTCGATGTCGAAGGTGACTTCGATCTGCGGAGTGCCGCGCGGGGCGGGCGGGATACCGTCGAGGTGGAAGGTGCCGAGATTTTTGTTGTCTCGGCTGAGCGGACGCTCGCCCTGGAGAACCTTGATCTCCACGCCGGGCTGGTTGTCGCTGTAGGTCGAGAACGTCTGCGACTTGCGGGTCGGGATCGTCGTGTTGCGCGGGATCATCGAGGTCGCCACGCCGCCGGCGGTTTCAATCGCCAGCGTCAGCGGGGCCACGTCGAGCAGGAGCACGTCCTTCACGTCGCCGCGAAGCACGCCGCCCTGAATCGCCGCGCCGATGGCCACGACTTCGTCCGGGTTTACGCCCTTGTGCGGCTCCTTGCCGACCAGCGCGCGGGCCGTTTCCACGACCTTGGGCATGCGGGTCATGCCGCCAACAAGCACGAGTTCGTCGATGTTGCTGGCGGTGAGCTTCGCGTCGGCCAGACAGTCGAGCACGGGCTTCTTCGTGCGGGCAAAAAGATCGTCGCAGAGCTGCTCGAGCTTCGAGCGGGTGAGCTTTTTCTGGATGTGCTTCGGACCGGTTTGGTCGGCCGTGATGAAGGGCAGGTTGATCTCGTATTCCTGCGTCGAGGAGAGCGCGATCTTGGCCTTCTCGGCCTCTTCCTTGATGCGCTGCACCGCGTCGGGCTGCTTGGAGAGATCGATGCCGGAGTCGGTCTTGAATTCGCCGATGATCCAATCGACGAGGCGATTGTCCCAGTCGTCGCCGCCGAGGTGCGTGTCGCCATTGGTGGCGCGGACTTCGAAAACGCCGTCGCCGATTTCCAGCGCGGAAATGTCGAATGTGCCGCCGCCGAGGTCATACACGGCGATCTTCTCGTCGGATTTCTTGTCGAGGCCGTAGGCCAGCGACGCAGCGGTGGGCTCGTTGATGATGCGCATCACTTCCAGGCCCGCGATCTTGCCGGCGTCCTTCGTGGCGTTGCGCTGCGAATCGTTGAAATACGCGGGCACCGTGATGACGGCCTGCGTGATTTTTTCGCCGAGTTTGGCTTCCGCGTCGGCCTTGAGCTTCGCGAGAATCATCGCCGAAACCTCCGGCGGGCTGAATTGCTTCTTCTCGCCGCCGACCTCGACTTCGATGTGCGCGTCGCCATTGGCGGCGGCCACCACCTTGTAAGGCACGCGGCTGAGTTCTTCCTTCACCTCCGCAAACTTGCGGCCCATGAAGCGCTTGACGGAGAAAATCGTGTTGGCGGGATTCGTGACCGCCTGTCGCTTGGCCGCCTGGCCAACGAGACGCTCGCCCGACTTCGAAAAAGCCACCACGGACGGCGTCGTGCGCGCGCCTTCCGAGTTTTCCAGAACCACCGGCTCACCACCCTCCATGACAGACATGCAGGAGTTGGTCGTGCCGAGGTCGATACCTAAAATTTTTGACATATTGATAAAACCTCTCCTTGTCATTCTAGCAATAGCCAAGCCACACGGGTCGAAAATGTCGCAATGCAAACAATACCAAGTAGTTATGTAATTTTTACCTTCTGAAGAACCTGTTGAATAATGCCATTGTGGCACACATGAGCCACAAACCGCGGGCCGCAACGGCCACAATGACACTCTGTCGGGTCGGCGAAACGTGCAACGTATCGCAGAACATGATGCCGAGCATCCCGGAGCCCGACGATTGCGGGCTGGCCAAATGTCCGCCGGCCCGGCATCACATCCCGCCATGATGTCCCCGCGCCCCGCCCTTGCCGCGCACGTCGTGCCGTTTGCCCTCTTCATGCTGGGCCTTGCGCTGGTGTCCGCCGTGCAGTGGATGGCGGGACCGACCGAAACGCTCCTGCTCGCGAAACCTGCGTATTGGATCTACCCTCTGCAATCGCTGGCCTGCGCGGTCGCGCTCGCCATTTTTTGGAAGCGCTATGAATTCGGGCCGCGACAAGCGGTTCCACTCGCCGTGGGCGTCGGCATCGGGGTCTTCGTGCTGTGGGTGAGCCCGCAACTTCTCTTCGGCCAGCCGCCACGCCTCGCGGGATTCGATCCGTCGGCGTTTGCCGCCACGCCGGCACTGTATGGAGCCACCGTTGCCGTGCGTTTTCTGCGGATGGTCCTCATCGTCCCGCTGATCGAGGAGATTTTCTGGCGCGGGTTTTTGCAGCGCTACCTCGTGGACGAGCGCTTCACGGCCGTGCCGTTCGGCAAATTCACGCCGCTGAGTTTCTGGGGCGTCGCGGTCATGTTCATGCTTGTCCACGAGCGGGCGGATTGGCCGGCCGCTCTCGTCACGGGCGCAATCTATGGTTGGATCGCGATTCGCACGAAGAGCCTGCTCGCCTGCGTCGTCGCCCACGCCACGACGAATCTCGCGCTGGGTCTCTATATCATGAAGACGGGCCAGTGGGGCTTCTGGTAGCCGCTACGTCCACGCGAGGACGGTCCCGCAATTCGGGCAGGTCCGCTGGCTGAAATTGATGGGCGCGTTGCATTGCGGGCAGGAGGACGTGAGTTCGCGTGACACCCGCAGCAGGCCGCTCGTGTGGCGTTCCTCCTCACCGCCGAGCAGCGTGCCGGCGTCGAACTCCCGCCCAATGCGCAAGCCCTCGAGATCATCGTAGGCGAGATCCTTCACGAAATTTTCCGCGTCTTCCTGCACGGCGGAAAAAACCTCCCGCGCCCGGCGGCGGAATCCCAGCCAGAAGATCAACGCCGCCAGCGCGACGCCCAGCCCCGCCGCGGCGATCAGCGTGAAGTTGCCCTCCGCCAGCGTCAGCGCCCGGGCGTCGGTCGCGGCTTGATCCGTGCGCAGCAGCGCGCCCAGGCCTCCCCAGGCCACGAGCACGCCGGCCAATGGCAGCACGACGCCGATGCCGAGCAGGCTCCACGTCAGCACCGTCGTCGTGCGGCTCTCCACCATCAGCCGGCGGGCCAGCGTTGCGGTTACCCGGTCCCGCCCCTGGCCGATGCGCTCGAGCGCGGGCCGCAGCACGCGGGAGAGATAAGCCGAGGGCCAATGCCCGCAGGCTTCCCAGGCCTCCTGGTAATTCCCGGCGTCCATTGCCTGCTTGAGCGCGGCGTCCAATTCCGGCGGCGAACCGCGCCGCTCGCTCAGCGCAAAGCCCAGATGAACAACCAGCGCCGCCGCCAGGATCGCCGCGATGGTCAATCCCGCCCACAGCCCTGGCGCCGCGCCGAAACCCTGCATCCAGACCGATCCTCCGCCGGCGGGAGCCGCCTGCGCCGTCGTGGCGGAAGCGGTCCAGATCAGCAGGGAAATGACGGCCCAAGCGAGGCGGGGGAGCATGGCGACATTCCGCCGAATTGCCCCGCGACGGTCCAGCATTCTTTACGGCGGATGCGGTTCCATCGCGCGGTGGGGCTTGATTTCGCCGCCGAATGGCCTAATCAAGGGCGTTCACCTCCGATTTTCACCCTTCGCGACCCTGACCCTATGTTTACCTGGATGCGCACCCACCAGCGCAAGCTCATGCTGATCATCACCGTGTTGACGATCGTGGCTTTCGCCTTCCTCTACAATTACACCGACCCCAGCAAGGTCCGCACGGACCGCCTCGCGCGGGTTTACGGACGCGACCTCTCGATCACGGATTTTCAACGCGAGGCGCGCAAGTTCAATCTCGCCCTGGCCCTCGGCCTCACCGAATACGCCAGTTCGCTCGGCGCCACCGGCGACGACAACAGCCTGCCCGACTTCGTCATCAACAAGCGCATCATCGACCACGAAGGCCGCACGCTCGGCATCCAGCCCACACAGAAGGAAATCGAGGCCGCCATCGCGGCGCTGCCCACCTTCCAAACCGGCGGCCAGTTCGACTACGAGGGCAAATACAAGCCGTTCGTCGCCACCGCGCTCGCCCCGCAGGGCTTCACGGAACTCGAGATTCAGGAGCTCGTCCGCAGCTCGCTCATTCTGCAGCGCATCAAGGCCACGCTCGACGCCGCGCCCGCCGTCACCGAGGGCGAGATCGCCTATCTCACGCGTCTCTTCCAACCCGTCACCGGCGTCGCCATCCAGTTCGACCTCGCCGACTTCGCCAGCAAGGTGAAGATCACCGAGGATCAAATCAACGCCGCTTTCAAGGCCGGCGCCGCGCGCTTCGTCACGCCCGAACTGCGCACGGCGCGCTACGTGCAATTCCCGCTGCCCGCCGCTTCCGGCAGCCTCACCGGCAAGGCGAAGATCGACGCCCAGCAAAAGGTCGCCGACGCCGCCGACGCCTTCGCCGATGCCGCCGCGAGCGTCGGTTTCGACAAGGCCGCCAAGGATGCCGGCCTCAAGATCGAGACCACGCTGCCCTTCGATCGCTCCGGCCAGATGCCCGCCCTCAAGGAACTCGCCGACCTCAACAATGTCAGCGTCGCCGGCCCAACCGCCGCCATCGCGCCGGCCGTCTTCACGCTCACCAAGGACGCGCCGATAAGCGGCGTGCGCCAGAGCGGCGACCAGTTCGTCGTCGCGGAGCTCAAGGACATCACGCCGGCGCGCGCCATGACGCTCGCCGAGGCCCGTCCCGAGATCACCAAAGAATTGACCGACTCCGCCGCCCGCGAGGAACTCACGAAAGCCGCGACCGCCGCCATCGCCAAGCTGCGCGACGCCGCCAAGGCCGGCCAGGCGCCCGCCGCGGCCACCGCCGCCGCCGGCTTGAAGACCCAGGCCTTCACGAACGTCTCCCGCATGGACGACAAGGCCCCGATGGAGCAGCGCCAATACGCCGACTCCGCCGTCGTCCTCAACGAGGGCGAGGTGGGCGGATTCCAACCCGGCCCGACCGGCGGCACCGTCATCTGGCTCGAGAAACGCGGGGCCGCCGACTCGAAAATCCTCGCGGATCATCGCGCCGAGCTTTCCGCCAGCATTCTCGCCCAGCGCCAGAACGTCCTTTGGGCCGAATGGCTGAAAGCCGCGCAGAAGCAGGCCGGCGCGCCGTTCTTCACCGCAAATCGCGGCTAGGCGCGCCCGCCCGCGATGAGCGAAATCCCGCCGGAGATCGAGGCGCTGTTTGACGAAGCGAGCGGCGACATCGCCGTCGGGGACCTCGACGCCGCCGTCGAAAAATACCGCCGCTGCGTCGAGGCTGTGCCGAATTATTTCGATGCCTGGCACGCCCTCGGCATGGCGCTCATGAAGACCGGCCGGCATTCCGAAGCCATCGAGGCTGGATTGCGCGCGACGGAACTCAGCCCGAACGACCAGCTCGCCTGGTCCAGCCTCTCAATGTTTTACGTCCGCAACCACCAGATCAAGGAAGCCGAAGCCGCCGGCGTAAAGGCCCGCATCCTCTCGTGGGGCGGGAAGATCGCGAAGGAGGATTAGCCACAAAAAAGCACGAAGAGACACGAAAGGAAGAAAGGCATTCTTTTTGTGTTCTTTTGTGTCTTTTCGTGGCTCCATTTCCCTTCCGTGAAGCCATTTTTCATCACCACCGCCATCGATTACACGAATGGCGCTCCGCACATCGGCCATGCCTACGAGAAGGTCCTGGCCGACGTCATCGCCCGTTACCACCGCCTCAAGGGCGAGGACGTTTTTTTCCTCACCGGTGTGGATCAACACGGCCAGAAGGTGCAGCAGTCCGCGGAAAAAGCAGGCCTCGCGCCGCAGGAATACGTCGATGGCATCACGGCAAAATTTCGCGCCCTCTGGACGAAGCTCGACGTGCAATTCGATGGCTGGGCTGCCACCACCGACGCCACGCACAAAACCTGCGTGCAGACCCTGCTCCAACGGCTCTTCGACGAAGGCCAGCTCTACAAGGCGAAGCAGTCCGGCTACTACAGCGTCCGGCAGGAGCAGTTCCTCACCGAGAAGGAACGCGGCCCCGACGGCGAATTCGGCCCCGAGTGGGGCGAGGTCGTCCTCGTCGAGGAAGAGAATTACTACTTCAAACTCGCACAGCACAAGCGATGGCTGCTCGACTTGCTTAAAAGTCGCCCGGAACTGGTAGTGCCGAAATTTCGTTTGGCGGAATTGCTCAACGCCGTCGAGAAACTCGAAGGCGACCTCTGCATTTCGCGCCCGAAATCCCGCCTCGCCTGGGGCATCGAGCTGCCGTTCGATCGCGATTACGTCACCTACGTCTGGTTCGACGCGCTCGTGAACTACATCAGCTTCGCGCCCGGATTTGATCCAAAATCCAAAATCCAAAATCCGGAATTTCACGCGTGGTGGCCGGCCATCCACGTCATCGGCAAGGACATCATGATCCCCGCGCACGGCGTCTATTGGCCCATCATGCTCCGGGCCATCGGCTTCTCCGACGAAGACATTCCCACGCTTCTCGTCCACGGCTGGTGGAACAGCAGTGGCGAAAAAATGAGCAAGAGCCTCGGCAACGTCGTCGATCCCGACGCCCTCGCCGACAAATACGGCGCGGAAGCCGTGCGGTATTATCTCGTCGCCGACATTGTCACCGGCAAGGACGCCGACTTCAGCGAAGAGCGCCTCATCCAACGCTACAACACCGACCTCGCCAACAGCCTCGGCAACCTGCTGAACCGCTCGCTGAGCATGGCGCAGAAGTATCGGGAGGGACGCCTCGTCCAAAGCCTTGAAAAGGGTTTGCGCCCTCGTGCGGAATACCTCGTGAAAGCTTACGACCCGATCTTCGCCGATCACGAAGTAAGCGCCGCCATCGACAAGGCCATTCAGTTGGCGACCGAGGCCAACCAATTCGTGGAGCAGACCGCTCCATGGAAACTGGCTAAGAACGGCGACGATGCCGCCCTCGACGCGGTGCTTTACCACCTCGCCGAGTCGCTTCGCATTATCGCAATCCTGCTCTCGCCGGTGCTGCCAAAAGCCGCGGCTGGCATTTTTGCGCAATTGAATTGGAATGGCCCGATGACGCTCGCCGAAGCCGCCTGGGGCAAGCTGCCGGACGGCCATCAGCTCGGCAACCCCGTCCCGCTCTTCCCGCGCATCGAAGTTCCGGTTAATCCTTAAAATCCTGTCAATCCTGTCTAGTTCGACCTCATCCGATCCGCTCGCCTCCGTCACCGGCTTCAAGCGCCTGCGCTATCGCGTCGAATATTGGGCGCTGGAGGCGGTCGCGTGGTTCATTCCCAAGCTGCCCTACGACGCTCTCGAACAGCTCGCCCACGGACTCGGCGGGCTGGCCTACTACGTCGATGCGCGTGGACGCTCGAACGCGCTGGAGAACCTGCGCGCGGCTTTCGGCGACGATTACACGCCCGACGAGCGCGAGCGCATCGCGATGGCCTCCTATCGCAACTTCGCGCGGACGATGCTCAGCCTTTTCTGGTCGCCGAATCTCACCGACGGGCGTTGGAAAAATGTGCTGCGCATCAAGGGCCTCGACGCCGATTCCTGCCATCGCGATCCCACACAGGCCGCCATTTATTTCTGCGCGCACTTTGGAAATTTCGAATGGCTCAGCCACGCCTCCGCGTTCGGAATCACGAAAGGGCCGATCATTTTTCAGAAATTCAAGAATCCGCTGCTCGGGCCCGTCTTCAGTCGACTGCGCGCGACCAGTGGGCACGAGATCATTCCGCAGGAGCGCGTGCTCATTCGCATGCTCAAGGTGCTGAAGGCCGGCGGGAAATTCGGCGTGCTGACGGATCTCAGCCTCGACCCGAAACACAGCACCGTGCCGATCCGCTGCTTCGGGTTGTGGACGTCCGCCAGCCCGATTCTGCATGCGCTGCGCGATCGGACCGGCGCGAAGTTGATTCCCTGCGAATGCGTGCCGCAGGCCGATGGCACCTACCTCGCGCGGTATCTGCCCGCAATCGACATTCCACCGGACGCAAGCGCGACCGAGATCACGCAGCTTTGCTGGAACGAGCTGGAACGCTCGATCCGCGCACGGCCGGAACTGTGGCTCTGGGCCTACAAGCAGTGGCGGTTCAAGCCGTCGCGCGGCGAGACCTCGCGCTATCCGGCCTACGCGAATACGGCCAAGCGTTTCGACCGCCTGATCGCCGGCGCTCAGTAAATAATCCGCACGGGCATGCCGACCTGCGCGGCGTTGTAGAAGTCGGCGATGACGAGCTTGCTCACGCGAATGCAGCCGTGCGAGGCGGGCGAGCCCGGCACGGGAATCGGCCCCTGGTGCATGCCGACCCCGCCGCCGGTGAGTCGCATCCAATACGGCATCTTCGCACCCTCGAAGCGGCCGCCGGGCGGCACGGGATCGCGCCGGATGTCGGCGTCGTAGCTCACGACGTTTCCGGAGGCATCATACATCCAGCCAAAGAGATCGGACTCCTTGTCCTGAATTTTCTCCATGATGTGGAAGGTGCCGGCGGGCGTGTCGTAGCCCTCCTTGCCCGTCGCGACGAGGGCGACGCCGATGACCTGGCCGCCGCGATAGAAGTAGGCGCGCTGCTCGGAAAGATTGATCGTGATCGAGGGCGCGCCGCTGCCGCCGCCGCTCCAGTAGCTGATGTTATCAACGACCTCATGCGGCCGGTTTTCGTTGCCGATGACGGCGGTTTGATACTCCTGGCCGAGATAGGGCGTGTTGGCAAAATGCCCTTCCGAGCAACCGGAAAGAACGAGGGCCGCCAGGGACAAGGACCAAGGCACGATGAGGGCGAGCGAGCGGCGCATGCCGATACGGCTAGCACAAAGGCGCCGGCCGCGCCGCAGTTTTATGCCGCGATCACCGGTCGCCGAAGATCGCGGTGCCGACGCGCACGAGCGTGGCGCCTTCCTCGACGGCCACCTCGAAGTCGCCGCTCATGCCCATCGACAATGTGCCGAAGGGGAGGCCGGTGCGGGCCGCGATGGCGTCGCGCAATTCCCGCAGGGCGCGAAAATGCGGGCGCGAAGCCTCGGGATCGTCGGCATAGGGCGCGATCGTCATGAACCCCTCGATCTGCAGCCGAGGGAGTGCGAGCAGGGCATCGAGATCCCGCTCGAGCGCGTCGGGGCGCAGGCCGAACTTTGACGCCTCGCCGGCGACGTTCACCTCGAGCAACACCCGCGGAAAAAGGCCTTCCTCGGCGGCGATGCGATCCATCGCCTGCGCGAGATCGAGCGAATCCACGCCGTGAAACAGTTCAAAAAGCGGCAGCGCACGGCGAACCTTGTTCGTCTGGAGGTGGCCAATGAAATGCCAGCACAGCGCGCCGGGCAGTTCGGCGATTTTGACCGCGGCCTCCTGCACCCGGCTCTCGGCGAAGACCGCCTGACCGGCTTCCCAAGCCGCGCGCACGGCCTCAGCGGGAATTTTCTTGGAGACGGCAACGAGCCCGACGTCTTCCGCGGAGCGACCGGATCGGGCCGCGGCGCTGGCGATCCGCTCACGGATGGCGGTCAGGTTGTGCTCCACGTCAGGCATAAGAAGAAGTCATGGATGGCGAATTGATATTAGGAGGACTTATCCTACAGTGCGCCCGTGCACATCGCGACATTCAAGGTTTTCCGCGATCTGGTCGAGACTAGCAGCTTTTCGAAGGCGGCGGAAGTGAACGGCATCACGCAAAGTGCGGTGAGCCAGCAAGTGCGCGCCATCGAACGAAAATTCGATGTGAAATTGATCGACCGCCGGAGCCGCGCGCTGACGCTGACGGAGCAGGGCAAGGCGTTTCTCGCGGCCAGTCGCGATATCGTGGACGCCTACGAAAACCTCGGCCATCGCATCGCTTCGATCAGCAACGGCGTGGAAGGCGTGGTGCGCCTGGCGACGGTTTACAGCATCGGCCTGCACGAGTTGCCGCCCTATTTACGCGCCTTTCGCCAGCTGCATCCCGGCGTGGATGTGAAGGTGGATTATCGCCGCTACAGTGAGGTGTATGAAGCCGTGCGCGACGGGTCGAGCGACCTCGGACTCGTGGCCTATCCCGCGCGGCAGGCGGGCTTGCGCGTGATGACTTTCTGGCGCGACAAGCTCGTCCTGATCTGCGCGCCCAGCCATCGGCTCGCCAGGAAGAAGGCCGTCCAGCTGCGCGATCTCGTCGGCGAAAAATTTGTCGCGTTCGAGCCGGATCTTCCGACGCGCAAGGAAATCGACAAGCGGTTGCGCGCCCGCGGGGTGCGCATCAAGCCGATCCTGGAATTCGACAACATCGAGACCGTGAAGCGCGCCGTGGGCGTCGAGGAGGCAATCTCCATCGTGCCGGAGATTTGCGTGCGCGACGAAGTGCGCGGCGACACGCTCGTGGCGGTGGAAATCGACGAGCCCGAAATGTGGCGGCCGCTCGGCGCATTGGTGAAGCGCAACCGCGAACCGGCGCCGGCGCTCAAAGAATTTCTCGGCATGCTTGAAAAGACCGAGCTGGGTCGGCTTTAATAAGGGTTGCCATGGAAATTCCCCCCCCGGAAGGAAACGGCGCTCCCGCCATCGGCGTCATTGGCGGCAGCGGCCTCTACGAAATCGACGGCTTCGAGAATGCCCGCGACTACGAGGTCGAGACGCCCTTCGGGCCGCCTTCCGACACGATCGTTGGCGGCACGCTCCAGGGGCGCGACGTCTATTTCCTGCCCCGGCATGGACGCGGTCATCGCCTGATGCCGCACGAGATCAACCACCGCGCGAATATTTACGCGCTGCGGCAGCTGGGGGTCCGCTGGATTCTCAGCGTCACCGCGGTTGGCAGCTTGAAGGAAAATTACGCGCCGCGGGAGATCGTGCTGCCGGCGCAGTTTTACGACCGCACGAGCAATCGCGCCGGCCACACATTTTTTGGGAGTGGCATCGTCGCGCACATCAGCTTTGCCGATCCGATCAGCACGCACCTGCGCACGTTGGTGGCGCAGACGTGCTCAATGCTGCGGAAGGCGTATCACTCGGGCGGCACCTACGTTTGCATGGACGGCCCGGCGTTTTCGACGCGGGCGGAATCGGAATCCTACCGCCGGCAGGGTTTCGACGTGATCGGCATGACGAACCTTCCGGAGGCCAAGCTCGCCCGCGAGGCGGAGATCGCCTTCGCGACGCTGGCGATGGTGACCGATTACGATTGCTGGAAAACGAGCGAAGATCCGGTGACAGCGGAATCCGTGGTCTCGCACCTGCGGGCGAATGCGGACACGGCCCGGGAAGTGATCGCGCGGGTGATTCCGCGCATTCCCCCCGAGCCCAACTGGCCGGAACACACGGCGCTGCGCACCGCCATCGTCACGCCACGCGAATATTGGCCGCAGGAAACGCTCGACAAGTTGCGTCTGCTGCTGGATCGCTTTGCGTAGAATGTCTCTTCGATCCATCTGGGCCGCGGCCACCGCGACCCTCCTTTCGCTTGTCGCCTGCCAGTCCGTCCACACCCAGGATGCGGCCGCGACGCCCTCGCTGGAGCAGCCCGTTTCCATGAGCCTCAGCCCGACTGCGACTCCCGCGGCGCCTCCCACGGCCTCGCCTGCCGCGAAGAAGCCCGCGCCGCTGAGCTACAGTCAGGTGTCTGGGGTGGGCAAGACCATCGCGATCACCTTCGACGACGGCCCGTCGCCGAAACTGACGCCCATGCTGCTGGATACCCTCAAGAAACGCGGCATCAAGGCCACCTTCTTCGTGGTCGGACAGAACGCGGCGGAATTCCCCGACATTCTCAAGCGGGAGGTCGCCGAGGGCCATGAAATCGGCAATCACAGCTGGAGTCATCCGCAACTCAACCGCCTGAGCGCGGACGGCGTGGCCGCCCAAATCGAAAAGACCAACGCGGCGATCCGCGCGGCCATCGGGCATGATCCCGTGCTCATTCGCCCGCCCTACGGCGCGACCAACGCCAAGCTCGACCATCGCTTCAACGAGCAATACGGCATGAAGGTGATCCTGTGGGACGTCGATCCGCTCGACTGGAAATACCGCAACTCCGCCCGCGTCGAGCGGGAGATTCTCAGCCAGACGAAGCCGGGCTCGATCATTCTCGTCCACGACATTCACGCGACGTCCGTGGCGGCGATGCCGGAGACGCTCGATGCCTTGATCGCGAAGGGCTACAAGTTTGTGACCGTCTCCGAGTTGATCGCGATGGCCGGCAGCGTGAACCCGCCTGCCCCCGCCCAAAAAGCCGAACCCGCCGCCGCAACCCCGTCGCCGAACGACACGTTCGCTCCGCCGACGGCCTCGCCGGAGCCTCACGCAACCGCGTCGCCCTCGCCGACGCCGACCGAACCGGCGACGGACGGCAACGCGGCGCAGTAGCTCGGAAATTCCGGCATCCATCCGAGCGCACGCAGGCGAGCGTTGCTCACGCGCTTGCTCGTCCAGCCGCGCTTGCGCTGGAGATCGGCCGGTCCGTCGGGCGGAAGCGGGCGCCCGAGAAAATCGGCGATCCAGCCATAAACCGTGCGCTGCGTGGCGGGCACGTCATCGACGACGTTGAAGATTTCGCCCCCGGCGGCGTTACGCAACCCGGCGTCGATTGCGCGGACGGCATCGTCGCGATGAATCTGGTTGATCCAGCGTCCGCCGCCATTTTCGAGGACCGCCGTGCCCTCGCAAAATTTGCGCAGGAGCACGGAACGGCCCGGGCCGTAAATGCCGGCCAGTCGAAGAACGCAACCGCCGGTCGCCAACGTCGCGCGCTCGGCATCGAGCAGCAGTCGCCCGGTTTCGCGTTCGGGCGCGGCGGTGCTCTGCTCGGTCACCCAACCGCCGTCGGTCTGCGCATAGACCGATGTGCTGCTCGTAAAAGTCAGGCGCGCCTCCGGGAATGCTTCGATCAATCGCGCGCAGCCTTCCACGTAAATCTTCCGGTAGGCCTCGGGGCCGCCGCGGCCGGAACTCGCGCAATGGAGCACGTGGTCGAAGGCGCCCTCTCGCGCGCGCAGCGCGGCGAGCGATTCCGCGCGGGTGATGTCCGCCGGCAGGACCGGATACGGTTTTGCCGCGAGGCGGGCGGCGGATTCCGCCGAGCCGGTGAGGGCGACGACCTCCCAACCCGTGCGGGCAAAAAAATCGGCTGCGGCCTCCCCGAGGAAACCGCAGCCGGCAATTAAAAGACGTGGCAAGGGAAATCCCCCTGATGGTCCAAGGCGAAACGCCTTAGTGCAGATTGAAGCGTTGCTTCATCTTCGCGCGCTTGGCGTTGGCTTTCGCTTTGCGACGATACTTCTGCGTCGGGGTTTCGAAGGCGCGCAAACGGCGCACTTCGTCCATGATTCCTTCGGAGTCCATCTTGCCTTTGAGGCGCTTGAGGGCGCGGTCGATGGGCTCACCTTTTCGGACGATCACTTCGGGCATGGTTTTATTTCACCTTCTTTCTCTCCATCCCCGTTTTTCGGGGAGGGTTTGACAGTATTCGCGAGCGGGCCGGTGTTGACAAGGCATTTGTCGGAACCGGGTCGCGGCTACCGGTCGGCGGTGGGCAGCGCGGGGATGTCCGGGATCAAATCCACGACCCCGGTCGGGCGCAGGGGTAGCGAAACGGGTCGCTGCGCGGCGCCGATCTCCAACTGGCCGGTCAGGCCCTGGCTGTTCGGAAACAGAGTCAAAATCGGATGGGCGCTGGCGTCAGTGGCGGCAGGTGTCGCCACGAAAGACGGCGAGGAAAGCGTGAGAATTCGCGCGGATCGCCAGACGTAGCTGCCCGCTGGCTGCTGAACCAGATTGCCGGTGAACCGGGCGGAGGATTCCTCGGCGCCCCGCACGGTGAGCACCGCCACGGCCGGTTCCTCGTCGTCCACCCCGTTCGAGATGATAATGCGCACGGGCGAGCCGTCGGGCAAATGGCCTTCGAAGGTTTGTCCGGCCCGCAATTGGCCGCGGAGTTGTTCGAGGGATGCGGCGGCGGCGCGCTGGCGGGCGGCGAGGTATTCGTCGCGGGACTGCTCGAGCTGCCGGGCCGTGGTCTCAAGACGGTCGAACCGCGCGGCGACGTCGGGGGAATCTTCGAGGGGAATGCGCGCGTCGGAATCCGGCGCGCCCGGCACGCTGGCGTCGGTGTGGAATTCCACGACCTCCCAGCTCCCGCCGGTTTTACGCAGGGTTATGGTGGCGATGGCGTCGAGCTCGGTGCCGCCGGGGGTGACGACGCGTTTGACAGGCAGTTCGGCGCGGGCCTGGGCGACCGTCGCGAGAATGGTTTCGCGGAGCGGCTGGCCGTCCGGCAGCGTGCTCAGCGCCCAACCGCGGACGGCGGCGAGGCGTTCGGAGGCTTTTTGCCCGCGGGGAAGCGTGAAGCCGTCATGCACTTCGACGGTCGGATCAACGAGTCGGTAGCGCACGTTGACGACCGCTTCGCCCGATCCATCGGGTTTGGTCGCGACGGGGACCGTCTCCGGCACGGCAACGACGGCAAAACCCGCCGGCGGATGCGTCTGCAGGTAGGCCCGCGCGATGTCGCGGCGCGGGTCCTTGCAGCCGCCCAGCGCGAGGGCCAGCGCGCAGGCGGCGGGGACGGCGGAACGAAAACGGATCACTCCATCGAAATACGCCCCGAAGCCGCCGCTGGCAACCCGCGGACGCTATTTCGCGTCGGGAACGAACACCGCCAGCTTGCGACCCTTGAACTTGATGCCGGCGAGCGACTGGATGACGGCGTGGACGTGCTCCTCGGCGATATCGACGAGCGTGTGCTTCGCCTCGATATGAATGGCGCCGATGCCCTCGCGCGGAATTCCGCTCAGGCCAAGCACGGTGCCGACGATGTCCGCCGGGCGCACTTCGCTGAAACGGCCCGCCGTGAAGACGAGGCGCGTCATGCCGGGTTCGTCGGAGACGTCGGAGATGGCGCGGGCCGGGCGGTCGCGGCGGGAGTCGCCGCCGCGCTCGGGGCGTTCGTTGCGATCGAAGCGCGCGGGGCGGTCGCCGTAATCGCGGCGCGGCGCGGACTCCCGGATGGGCTCGGGCTCGGCAACGGAGTTGCGGGTGGCGTCGGTGCCGAGCAGGTGCAATAACGCGCTGGCGATGTCCGTTGCGGAGTGGCCCTGATCGAGCAGGCGGTCGATGAGGGATTCGCGTTTGACGTATTCGCCGGCTTCAAGGGTTTCGCGGAGTAGCTCGAAGGTCTGGTTCGTGCGCTTTTCCTCGACCTCCTCGAGGGACGGCACCTTTTCGCGGCGGATGCGGCCCTTGGTGAGGTGGATCATGCTCTCGAGTTTGCGGATCTCGCGGCCGGCAACGAACGTGATGGCACGCCCGCTGCGGCCGGCGCGACCGGTGCGGCCGATGCGATGGACGTAATCCTCGCCGTCATGCGGCAGGTCGTAGTTGAAGACGACTTCGATGTCATCGACATCGAGCCCGCGCGCGGCGACGTCGGTCGCGACGAGAAACTCGATTTTGCGTTCGCGGAAGCGCTTCATCACCCGTTCGCGCATGGCCTGCGTGACGTCGCCGTGCAGTTTGTCGGCGATGTAGCCGCGGGCAATAAGGTGCTCGGTGAGCTGGTCGCACATCATCTTCGTCGCGCAGAAAATGATGGAGCACTTGATGTCCTGCACGTCGATGATGCGGCTGAGCGCCTCGAGCTTCGAGCGGCGATCCACCTCGTAATAGACCTGATCGATGGCCGGCATCGTAAGCGTCTGCGGCTCGATGCGGACGTTCTCGGCATTCGTCGTGTATTTGCGGATGAGATCCTGGATGCCGCGGGGCATGGTCGCCGAAAAGAGCACGGTCTGGCGGTCGGCGGGCGCCTGCTGGAGGACGGTTTCGATGTCGTCGCGGAAGCCCATGTCGAGCATGCGGTCGGCCTCATCGAGGATGATCATCTTGATCGCGTCGAGCTTGAGCGTGCCGCGGTCGAGGTGGTCGATCACGCGACCGGGCGTGCCGATAACGATCTGCGCGCCGTCCTTGAGGCCGCGAATCTGGCGGTCGTAGGACGCGCCGCCGTAGATCGGCAGCTCGCGCACGCCGCGTTTGAAGGTGGCGAGTTTGGCGACTTCCTCGGCGACCTGGACGGCGAGTTCGCGCGTGGGGCACAAAATCAGAACCTGCTGGGCGCGCAGGGCGGGATCGACTTTTTCGATGGCGGGAATGGCGAAAGCGGCGGTTTTTCCGGAACCGGTCTGCGACTGGCCGATCACATCGGAGCCTGTCAGGAGCACGGGAATGGCCGCGGATTGGATGGGGGAAGCCTCCTCGAAGCCCATCTTTTCGACGGCCTTCAGGACTTCCGGCGAGAGCCCAAGCTCCGCGAATGGTTTTTTCTGCATCGGGGGAGGATAACCCGACCGGGATGCAGCGGCGATGAATATCGCAAGCGCTAGGCGCGGGGGAGGTCGAGCCTGGCCTCGGCACCCGGCTGGCCGGGGCGATTGGCGAGGGTGGCGCGGCCGCCATGGAGGGCGGCGGCTTCGCGGACGAAGCAGAGGCCAAGGCCGGAGCTTTTGCGGCCGGTGGCGGGACGTGGCAGCGAGTAGAAGCGATCGAAGACCCGCTCGACGGCGTAGTCGGGCAATCCGGGGCCGGAATCGCAGACGCGCACGGTCGCGTGATCGGCGGTGGTCTCGACGTGGACATGGATTTCGCCGCCGGGCGGGGAGAAATCCACGGCGTTTTGGACGAGATTACGCAGGGCGGTCGCGAGAAGGAATTCGTCGCCTGCCACGACGGCGGGGGGCGCGGTTTTCAGGATGATGTTTGCGCCGCGGGAGCGGAGTTCGTCGGAAATGCGCGCGGCGAGGGCGGTAAGATCGACCGGGTGCGGGTTTTCGAGGCGTTTGCGGCTTTCCAAGGACGAGAGGGCGAGGAGTTGCTCGATGAGATTTTGCAGGCGGACGGATTCCGTGCCGATGTTGGCGAGAAATTGCTGGCGGCGATTGGGAGGAAGGTCCTCCTCGAGGAGTTCAGCGCCGCTGCGGATGGCGGCGACCGGGGCTTTCATTTCGTGACTAAGGGTCTGGACGTAGGAAGAGACGTAATTGCGGTCCTCGAGGGCGTCGCGCATGCGCTCGAGGGAGTCCCCGAGCACGCGTAGCTGGCGACCGGGCAGACGAGGGGGTGGCGGACGTTCTCCGCGGCTGACGGCCTCCGCATGGCGCGTGAGGACGACGAGCGGATGCGTGACCCAGCGGGAGAGGAGAAACCCGACAAACAGGAAGACGGCGATGGAGCCAAGAGCGAGGGCCAGCAGCCGGCGACGGGTCTCGGCGATGAAGGCGCGCATGGAACGCTGCGGCTTGTAAACGGAGAGCACGCCAACGATGGCGCCATGGACGACGAGCGGCGCGCCGACATACATGACGGAGGAGTTGTCGTCGGATTCGTTCTCCCGCGTGGAGCGTGCGCCGTAATCGCCGTGGAGCGTGCGGCTGACGTCGTTGAAGATCGAGAGGTCCGCGCCGACGCGCTCGGGATGCCCGGAGTCGAAGGTCACGACGCCGCGGGCATCGGTGACGTAGGCGTCCATGGCAACGCGGTGCTTGTGGAAAGTGTAAATCGTGGCGTCGAGCGTGCGGTCTTCGGCGGAATCAAGGCCGGGGGCGAGCGAGGCGGGCAGGTGGCCGGTGGTCTCGAGTTCGTGCGAGACGATGCCGGCGAGCATTTCCGCGGCGTCGATCATTGGCTCCTCGGCCGCCTCGAGATATTGACGCTCGACGCGATCCATCACCGGCCGGAAAAGCAGGAAGAAGCCCGCGAGCGCGAGAACGACGAAGCCGGTGAGGATGCGCGCGGTGAGGCTCACTGCGCGGTGAGTTCCAGCGAGTAGCCGAAGCCGCGGTGCGTGCGGATGGGGTCCTCGACGGGGCGGACGGCGTGGAGTTTGGCGCGCAGGGATTTGATGTGCGTATCGACGGTGCGTTCCATGGAGGCCTCGGGCTCCTCCCAGGCGGCGTCCATGAGCTGGGCGCGGGAAAAGACGCGACCGGGCCGGGCGATGAGGGCCGAGAGCAGGCGGTATTCATAACGAGAGAGCTCCAGGGCGGTGGCGTGGTAGCGAATGACGAGACGCTCGGTGTCGATCTCGAAAGCGGAGCCATTCGCGGCCGGCGTGTCGCGGGTGCGACGCAGGATGGCGCGGATGCGGGCGGCGAGTTCGCGCGGGCTGAAGGGCTTTGTCACGTAGTCGTCACCGCCAATTTCGAGCCCGACGACGCGGTCGATTTCCCCGGAGCGGGCGGTGAGAAAGAGAACGGGAACCGAGTGACGCTCGCGCAGGCGGCGGCAAACGTCGAAGCCGTTCAGGTCTGGCAGGCCGACATCGAGCACGACGAGGTCGAACGCGGCGGAATCGAGCCGGGCCAGGGCGTCGCCGCCCGTGCCGGCGCAGACGACCTCGCTGCCATCGGACTCCAGGGCGTATTGGATCGCGTCGCGAATGGAGGGCTCATCCTCGACGACGAGGATGCGCGGGCGATTCCCAGGGATCATGGACGGCATCGTGGCAGGGCAGCGGCGGGAAATCAAACCGGCGTCGGGGTTGTGGCCCGGCGGTAAAGTCGCCTTTGATTACGAGGCCATTTTTACAGCCGCCGCGACAATGGGCTTTGCCCACGCGGGCGTTGAGCCGAAGTTCCGGGGACCCACAATCTTTCCATGGGCCATTTCCAGGATAAGTCTCGGCGCGGGAACCTGTCCCCGTGCGGGATCGGCCTCCTGGGAATTATCGAACATGCGAAGGCCGGCGAGGAACGGCAGGAGACGGATCACATTCTCCCGACTGCGATCCCAACGGCGGCGGATGTCGGTCTCGGGAATATCGTGGCCACCGCCTTGCACGCGGGAGCGGACGCGGGCCAGATGCTGCTCCACACTGGTCAAACCGGCATACCAAATGGACACCTCGATTCCATCCGCCGCCGCGGATGCAAGCAGGCCGGGAATCGTCTTTCCGCCCAGGGTTGTTTCGAAGGCGAAGTCGAGATTTTGAGCGATCGCCTTCTCCAAAAGGGCGCGGCCGATCTCCCAAGCATGGGCGTTTGCGGTTCGAAGATCGAGAGGCCGGTGCAGGCCAAGAATCTTCCGCGCGGCCTCATCGGGATTGTAATAGTCCGCGTTTTGCGCGCGGAACATCGCGCCGCCAATGCTGCTTTTCCCGGCGCCATTGACTCCCGCCAGCACGTAGATCGCCATGGCGATCTACTTTCGTTTGCGCGCGGCGGAAACGGCCGCCTTGCCAAGCTGGATCGGACTCGCCTTGAACGCCGCCGCCATCCCGCGTCGGGCCTTCGTCGTTTGCATGCCAGCCAGCAAATCGTCGAATTCCTCGGTGAGTTGATCCAAAGCCGGTCGGCTCGATCGGACCAGTTCCTCGAAGCGCTCGATGGAAACGAGCACCGCCTTGGGCTTCTCGTGCCTTGTAATCGCGATCGCTCCCTCGGCCATCATCCGCTCCCAGACGCTGGCAAAGGCATTTTTGATGTCGGTCGCCGCGACGGACGGCAACTTGGAAACTGCCAGGGAAGAGGACATGCTAGAAAAATGGCAAAAATAGCCATTTCGTCAATGTCTTCCCTCTTCCGGGAGAAATATTATCCAAGGAAATCCGCCGGGGCTTCCGAGCAGACGAAAGTTGGCAGGGGGATTCGGAGGGAGCGTGGAATCCGTTGCGGGACGGGAAATTTTTTGCAGAGACCGGAACGTTCCTCTGTAATTTCCCCTCTTCCACCGAGAGTTGTGGAAGTGGAGCGGGTGACGAGACTCGAACTCGCGACATCAACCTTGGCAAGGTTGCACTCTACCAACTGAGTTACACCCGCAGCGCGGACCTCGGAAGCTACCAGATTCGCCTTTTGCGTCAACGGTTTCTTTCGCGCGTGCAATGCACGGCGACGCACTCGGTATTCGGCAGGATGAACTTGCGCACCGTCACCTCCACGCGTCGCAGCGCGAACTCCCGCAGCACGGTCGTGGCGATCTCGTCGGTCAGCGTTTCGAGGAGTTGACGTGGTCGCTCGTCGGCGAGGGCGAGAACGCGTTGCGTGACGGCGAAATAATCGACGGTGGCGTCGATGGCGTCGGGCATGCGGGAAAAATCGCGCAGCGGATGCAGGTGGAGATCGACGAGGAGTAGCTGTGGCGCGGCGCGTTCCTCGTCGGGCACGCCGATGTGCGCGGCGATTTCCAGGCCGCGAATTTCGATCCAGTCTCCGGGTGCGGTGCGCATCATCGTCCCTTGCTTTCGATGACCGTCATTCCGCCGAGCAGCTTTTGCAGGGCGGGCAGGCCGGTGACGATGACGTCAGGTCCGACGGACGCGAGTTTTTCGAGCGAATCGAAGCCGGTGAGCACAGCGATGCTCAGCACGCCGCCGTGGCGCGCGGTCTCGATGTCGTGGACCATGTCACCGACGAAGGCGGTTTCGTCGGGATCGAGCGCGTGCGTGGTGAGGATTTCGCGGATCTTTTCGCGTTTGTCCAGGATCTCGACGTAAGGGTGCTCGAAGGCATCGCGCACGCCCAGCCGGCCGGCCTGGGCCTCGAAATGACTCGCCTTGATCGTGCTCAGGAGAAAGATGCGTCGGCCGGCGCGCTGGCAGAAATCGAGGAACTCCCGCGCGCCGGGCAGCAGCTCGACTTCATCGTGCAGGCCGGCGAAGAATTTTTCGTAGAGCGGTTCCAGGCCCTCGAGGGTCGCCTCGGGCAGGTGTTCGGCGTAGAACTCGCTAAAGGGCAGGCGGAAATGCGTGCGGAATTCCTCGCGGGTGAGGTCGCGGCGGCCGTATGTCCGGAAAATGGCGTTGGTCGCGGTGAGAACGGGGCCGAGGTCGTCGGCGAGCGTGCCGGACCAGTCGAGGAGGAGGTTGCGGAGCAAAGGAGTTGATGGTTGAGAGTTCAGGGTTGAGAGGCGATGCCTCGCGGAAGCCGCGGGAATTTTTGGGGTGTTCCCTCTCAACTATCAACTCTCAACTATCAACCGGCCGCGCGGCGGCCTCACAGCTTGATTTCCTTCACGGCATTTTTGCCGAAGCGGGCCTGGAGTTTTTTCAGGATTTCCGGCCGCCAGGTGCGGTCGAGTTCGTAGCGGACGCTGGATTGCAGCACCTCGACGTGGAGGACGCCGTTGACGAGGCGCGACGGCCGGGAGTGTTGGGCGAGAAAGTCGCCGACGACCTCGCGCCACGCGGCGAGGATGTCGCCTTCGTTGATGCGTTCGGTGAGCCCGAGACGCGTGACCAGGGACTGGATGGCGTCGGAAACCGCGACGAGCGGGCGGCCGTCGCGCTTCTCAGGCAGGCCGCGCCATTCTTCGACGACGTAGCGGCGAAGCGATTTCGAGATCATGAAATCGCCTCCCCGGCGTCGAAATTAAGCGGCGTCGTCGCCGATCGCCTCGACCGGGCAGCCTTCCATGGCTTCCTTGCAGAGAGCTTCTTCTTCAGGAGTCTCGGGCTGCTTGTAAACGTAGGAGTGGCCGCCATCGTCGTTGCGGGTGAAGTTCGCCGGTGCCGTCTCGCGGCACAGGTCGCAATCGATGCACTGATCGTCACAGTAGAACTTGCCCGCTACGTTTTCTGGATATTTGTTTGCTACGTCTGCCATTGGTTTTTCCCTTGAACGGCGAAAGTAGAAACCCCGCCCGGGATTGCAATTGTTTTTTTGGCTGGGACACCGGAATTTCGTTCCGCCCATGGATTCCATTCTGCCCACCGAGGGACGCCACGTCCTCCATCTCTTCTTCCGCGTCGAACATTCGCAGTGGGAGATTTTCTCCGCCCAGGAACAGCTCGCCGCCAAAACGCAGCTCGCCAATCTCGTGAAGGACGTCCGCGCCGAGGCGGACACGCAACTGCTCACGCTGAGCATCGTGACGCCGAAGGCCGATCTCGGCTTCATGCTCGTGTGTCCGGATTTGCAGGCGCTGGACCGCATTTCGAAGCAGCTTACGCTCTCGCTCGGCGCGGGCGTGCTCGTGCCGGAGTTCTCGTGGCTCTCGATGACCGAGCGCAGCGAATACACGACGAGCGAGGAGGAATTCGCGACGAGTCTGGCCGCCGAGGAAGACATCGTCCCGGGCACGCCGGCCTTCGATGAGCGCATTGCGAGTTTCCGCGAGCGCATGGCGAAATACGCGAAGGATCGGCTGGAGCCGAATCTCGCGGACTGGCCGGTGTTTTGCTTCTACCCGATGTCGAAGCGTCGTCAGGGCGGGCGGCAGAATTGGTATGCGCTGGAGTTCGAGGAGCGCAAAAAACTCATGGCCGGGCACGCGCGTGTCGGCCGCACCTACGCCGGGCGCGTGCGCCAGCTCATCACGGGTTCCACCGGCCTCGACGACGGCGAGTGGGGCGTCACGCTCTTTGCGCACACGACGAGCGAGATCAAGGCGATCGTCTATGAGATGCGCTTCGACGAAGTAAGCGCGCAATACGCGGACTTCGGCGAGTTTTTCATTGGCATCCAGATGCCGCTTGACGCGTTGTTTGCGCGGGTGGCGCTGTAGGCGGAGCGACCCGGCGCGGAAACCGGAGACATGGGCATTTGGGTCTGGATTTGCCTGACGGATTTGGTTAATGCGCAACCACTCCCGTCAGGATTTCGATCCCGTCTCTCCCTCGAACCATGACTCCCCCGCGCCTTCTTCTGGTCTCGGCGACTGCCGCCGGGCTCGGAGGATTTGCCCTCGGCTGGCTGAGCGGCCCGACGTCGGAGCGAACAAAAAATGCCGACGCACCGCCGTCGAAGACACCCTCGCTTCCGGGCGTTTCAAAGCCGACCCCGAATCCACGGATCCCCGCCCTCGCCGCGGGCAAGGCCGGCATGGACCAACTGCTCGCCGTGCTGCAAAGCGGAAGCCGGCCGGAGTTGCTCGAAAGCTTGCGTCAGGTTGTCGCCGACCGAACGATGCCGCCCTTTCTGGCGAGCCTTTATCGGGACGCTCTCGCCGAGCGCCTCGCGAGGCTGGGCGCCGCGGAGGAGTTGCTTGTGCTGGGGGCATTCTCCGAAAAAGATCAAGCCCCCATCGCGGCGGCGGTCGTTCGCGCGCTTGTCGGCACGGACCGCGCCGGGGCGGAAAAACTTCTCGAGGGACTGCCGCCGGGAACATCGCGACAATCCGCGACGGCGGCGTTCCTGGTCGAACTCGGCGAGCACGATCCCGCGGCGGGGCTGGCCTGGATCGACGCTCATCCGCAGAGCCGCGAAGGCGCCGGGGCATTGTTCAGCGGCTGGGTGAAGGTCGCGCCGGAAGCGGCGGCAACGGCGGCTTTTGCCAAAGGCCGGGACCTGGAATCCGCGCGGAGGTCGGTGATTTACGCCTGGGCAAAGGAAGATCCCGAGGCCGCCTTGAAATGGCTCGATGGCTTGCCGCTGCCGGAGCGGAGGCCCGTGCTGGAGCCCTATCTCCAGTCCCTCATCATGAAAGATCCGAGCCGGGCGCTCGATGTGATGACGCAGCCGGAATTCAACGAGAGTTTCATGGGACAATGGATCGGCCTGGTCATCGCGACCGACGCGGCGAGTGCCACTGCCGCGGTGGACCGCCTGCCGCCAGGCCGGGGGCGCTCCGCCGTGATCCGCGGGATCGCCAGTTCGCTTTCCGGCGATCCCGAAATGGCCCTGGCCTGGGCGAACACGCTGCTTCCCGGCGAGCGGGACGCCGCGGTGGGGGATTTGTTCGAGACGCTTGGGCGCAACGATCCCGAGGCGGCGCTGGGCCTGGCCGCCACGAAGCTCGACGGCCCCACGCGGAAAATGGCGCTCGCTTCGATCGTTGGGGGATGGGCGCAGACGGATTTTGACGCGGCCTTCGCGGGGATGATCGCCAAACTGGACCCCGCGACGCTTCGAGAGGCGCTGCCCGATGTCTTCCGCTACCACAGCTTCACGAGCGAGCAGGACTACGCCGACCAAGCCGCGAAGATCGGGACCCTGGACCCCAAGACCCAGGCGGACGCGTGGCGGGCGCTGGGAAAAAGCGAAGGCATGAAGACCTACGAAAAAATGCTCGGGTTTTTGTCCCAGCTCACTCCCGCGAACCGGGAGGCATTTACGGATGGATTGATGGAGGAGTCGGCCTGGCTCACTCCGAAAACCTTTGACCAACTCTCCGGGGTGCTCTCTCCCGACCAACGGTCAAAATGGGCACGGAATATCGCGACAAATTTCGCGAGCACCGACCCCCAAAAAGCCGCGAATTTTCTTCTCGGCCTGCCCGAGGGCACTGCGGGCGGGTCCAAAGGCCCGGCGGCGCAGGACCTCGTGCGCCAATGGGCTTACACCGAGCCGGCCAGCGCCCAGGCCTTCGTGGCGGCGCTTCCCGCCGGCGATACACGGGACCGCGCCGCCGGCGCCCTCGCGCGGGAGTTGCGCTATTTCGATCTCGATCGCGCGACGCAGGTCGCGACGCAGGTCTCCGCGCCCAATGCGAGGAGTTCCGTGATCGGTGATCTGGCCAACGCATGGGCGCAGACAAATCCCGAGCGAGGACGGGCGCTTTTGCAGCCGCTGCTTCAGTCGCCGGAGGACCAGAAACGCGCGGCGGTGCTTTTCGATTCGCCATGAAGACCGCGCCGCCATTCGTCATTTCGCTCGCCGCGTTCGCGGGACTCGCGGGGTTCGCTGCCGGGCATTTTCTGGCACGTTCCGAATCCGGCGCCATCCCGCGGCCGCCGTCGGGATCGGCGGTCCAAGGCACGGTTTCCGCCTCGTCAGGGAGCGGGCCGACACCAGCCTCCCGCCCGCGAAAATCCGCCCCGTTGCCTCCGGCCGATTTTTCCGATCGCGCGGGGTTGGAGAACTACGTGGCGAACCTCCAAAAGTCAGGCCTCAGCGAAGGGCTCGCGAAGTGGCTGGCCATCTCGGAAAGCCTGCGCGTCGTCGATTTGCCGACCAGTTTCCGACTGGCGAAGGAGGCGAGTCTCGAAAACGAATGGGCCGTGGCGGCGGCGCTGGCCGATCCGACGGGCGGCCTCGCCCTCGTGCGCACCTTGCGCGGCGGTTTGCTCTTTGCGGGATTTGGAGACAACGGCGCGCCTGGTCTCTTTTTTCAAGCGCTCGGCCGCACCGACCCGGCTCTGGGCCTGGAATTCCTTGGGAAGATGCCCGCGTTCGAGGCCGGGTGCCTCGTCTCGAGCCTCTTCAAAAGCTGGGCGGAAACTTCGCCGGACGCGGCCATGGCGGCAGCCACCGGCATCAAGGCAAAAGCCGTGCGGGAACGCGCGCTGACGGGACTCTTCCAGCAATGGGGGACGCGCGACCGCCGCGGCATGCTGGAGTGGGCGACGGCGCAGAGTCCGGCGATGGGAAAGCTCGCGTTTCGCGCCCAGCTCGAGTTCTCCAACATGCAAAATCCCGAGGAGGTGCTGGCCCTCGCGCAGGAATTTCCCACCGCGGTGGACGGGAATACGCTCACCAACGTCGCCGGGCAGCTCGTCCCGAAGGGGGTGGACGGATGGAAGCCGATCGCGGAATTTCCCGCCGGGCGTCTGCGCGACGGCATGATCTCGTGGTTCGCGAATCGCTTCGCGGACGCGGATCCCGAGGCGGCCTGGGCTCTCGCAAAATCCCTTCCGCCGGAGGACCGCGCGAAGTTCCTCGATTGGACCGCCATTCGCACGCTGGCCAAGGTCGCGCCCGCCGAGATCGCGCAGATCGTGCGCGACGGAAACTATTCCGACATCTCGGGCATCCGGGACGTGATCTCCGTATGGTCGCAAAAGGATCCCCAGGCCGCTTTCGCCTGGTCGACGACAAATCTCACCGGCGCCCACCTGATCGATGCGCTGGAATCGGCCCTGGGCGGCTGGGCGAAATCCGATGCCGGTGCGGCGGTGCAGGCCCTGAATGGCCTCACGCCCGGCCTCCGCGCGAAGTTGCTTCCCGAGATGCTTTCGGCCTGGGGCGGTTCCGACCCGCAGGCGGCGCTGACTTTTGCGCGCGATCTTCCCCCCATCGAGCGGGCGCGCGCAACGGAGGGCCTCTTCAAGGGTTGGGCATTCTCCGATCCGACGGCCGCGGCGAAGGCGTTGCTGACCCCCCCGGCGCCTGGCATGGCCGCCGCCTACGATCAAGTGGCGTGGCGGCTGGCGGACAAAGATCCCGTGGCGGCGATGGATTGGGCGGAACAGATTGGCGATCCGGGCATGGCGAGCCGGGTGGCCGCGAAAGTCACCGAGAGCTGGGGGCAAAAGGACGCGGCGGCCGTCTCCGACCGGCTGGCGGCGCTGCAGCCGGGAAAATTTCGCGACAACGCCGTCTCCGGATTCATCGAGTCGATTCGGGAGCTGGACGCACCGACGGCGGCCTCCTGGGCGGCCTCCATCCAGGCTCCGGACCTCCAAAAAAACAAGCTCCAGGCCGTCCTCCAATTTTGGAAAACGAAGGACCCCGGCGCGGCCAGGGCCTTTGCCGCGCAGCTGCCCGCCTCGCAGCTGAAGGACGCCATGGTTCGCCTCGTCAACCCGTGATCGACGCATGAGATCCGCGGTCATTCTCGCGACGGCCGGCCTGGTCGGTTTTGGAATCGGCCTGGCGGTTTTTCCACGACCGCACGTCGAGCGCGATCGGCCGGCCGCCGGCGACAGGGCCCAAAAAGTCGATGCCGTAGGCGCCGCCCAATCGTCGGCCATCGTTCTCCCGGCTTTGGGCGCGCCCGATTTTACGGCCCGCCTTGGCCAATTGCTCGCCGGTTTGAAGGACGCCGGAAAAGACGCGTTGCTTGCCCAACTTCAGCAGGTTTCGGACGATAAATCATTGCTCCCGGAACTCGCCGCTTTTTGTCGGAAGGAAATCATCGGGCGATTGATCGAGCGGGGAGACATCCAGGACGCGATGGCCTTCGGCGACGTCCGCCAGCGGGAGGAAGCGACGCAAATCGTGGTCGAGAAATTAGCTTCCACCGACCCGGCGAGGGCCGAGGCGATGATCAACGATTCCCTCACGCCCGAGCAGCGCAGCGTCGCGACCCGCGCCCTGTTTTCCATCCTTGGGAAGACCGATCCCGAGCGCGGGTTGAAGTTGCTGCGCTCGCGTCCGGACCTGCGAAGCGAAGGGTATTCCCTTTTTGAAGGGTGGGCGAAGAAAAGCCCGCAGGTCGCTGCGGAGGCCGCCATCAAATTGCAGCGGGACACCGGCGCCGGCTTCCTCCACGGCGCGATCTATCAATGGGCCGCGGACGACCCGGAGGCGGCCGCCAAATGGGTGGAAACGCTGCCCTCCGATCTTCGCGATCCGGGTCGGAGCGCTTGCATGAACGCCCTGGTGAACAAGGACCCCTCGGCCGCGCTGGATACGTTGCTCGCCCACCCGGAATTCGGAACGAACTTTGCCGACTGGATTGGTGAAAAGCTGGGGACCGACCGCGCCAGCGCCGACGCCCTGCTGAGCCGGGTGCCACCGGGAGAGTTCCGCACCCGACTGATCGCCGGAATCGCGAACCGCATGGGCCAGGGCGATCCGGCCGAGGTATTGGCCTGGACGCAGACCCTGCTTCCCGGCGAGCAGGAGGCCGCGGTTCAATCCGTCTTTCGGTATTCGCTCGCATTCAACGACCCGGAGGCCGCCATGGCGCTCGCCAGTCGCTATTTGAAAGGCAGCGCGGCCACCGAGGCGATTCTTTCCACCGCCAGCGAATGGGCCGACAACGACTTTGGAAGCGCCTTCTCCGCCGTCACGAAATACCTGCACGGCGACGAGTTGAAGCAGGCGTTTCCGAAGCTCATGCGGCCCGATTATTCAATCTACGGCACGGATCCGGCCGCCCGGTTCGCCCTCTTTTCCAAACTGGCCCCCGACGTGAAGATGGCCGCCCTGCGGGCAATTGGCACGCAATGGGGCATGGTCGAGCCCGGGGGCCCGGCGGACAGCCTCGCCGCTCTCGCCCCCGACGAGCGCGCGGCTTTCGTGGAAGGATGGCTGCGGGGAGTTAGCAACAGCTCACCCCAGCTGACGGCAAAATTCATCCAGTGGCTGCCGCCGGAAAAGCAGGCCCAAAACGCCACGCAAATTTCCCGCTCGATCGCCAGCGCGAACCCCGCGGCGGCGGGGGAGTTTCTGCTCGACCTGCCGGGCGATCCCAATTCCCGGACTCCGGCCATGCGGGAATTGATTGGGGACTGGACCTATGAAGATCCCGCTGCCGCCACGAATTTCGCGGCCCGCATTCCGCCCGGCGCGGCCCACGACGCCGTGGCCATCGAACTCGCGCGGCAGTTGCGAACCTTCGATCCGGACGCGGCCACGCGCCAGCTCGCGGAAATCTCCGCCGCGCCGGCCCGGGCAAACTTTCTCCGCGAAATGTGCCAGACGTGGAATCGCGTGGATCCTGCGCGCGGCCGCTCCCTGCTTCTCGCCTCCGCCCGATCGGACGACGAACGAAAAATCATCACGTCAGCCCTGGGAGGAAGCCAGTGAACGCCGGCCAAAAGATTTCCCGACCGCTCATCGCCGCGGCGATTCTTTGCGCGGCGCTCGGTTTCGGCGCCGGCCGCTTGATCACGAGCCGAACGTCGCCCCCGGTCCCCTCGCGTCCAACTCCCGCCATCTCGCAAAACCAGGACTCGACGGCGGCGACGAATTCTTTCGCGCAAAGCGCCGACCGCTCTCTCACGATGCTCCCCAAGCCCGCCTTTACGACCTCGGCGGGTTTCCGCGACTCCGTGGCCCGGCTGCAAAAAGAAACGGGCATCTCGGAAGACTTCGCCCAGTGGCTCTCGCTGATCCTGGTGGCCCGGGACAATTTCGACGCCGCTTTCCAAATCGCGAAATCCGAAAAGCTCATTTCCTTGTGGTCGAGCGGAGCGGCCACTCTCGATCCCGCCTTGGCCACCGAGGCCATCCTCTCGTTCGGTCCCCAGGAACGCGATGGAGCCTTTTACGGTTTGATCGGAGCCTTGGGCGGCATCGATCCCGCGACCGGCCTGAAACTTCTGCAAACGTTGCCTGCCTCGGCGGTATCCGACGCGGCGTTTCCCTTTTTTGAGCGGTGGGCGGAGTCGTCTTTGTCGGCGGCGACCGCTGCCGCGATGGCCATCCCGTCCGCGAATCTGCGCAACCGGGCGATCGCGGGGGTTTTTCATGCCTGGGGAATCGTGGACCGCCGCGCGATGCTGGAGTGGGCGACCAAACAAGATCCGGTCATTGGAAGGGCGGCCTTCCGCTCCGCCTACGAAGGCGTGGGCACGCGCGATCCCGGGCAGATGCTGGAATTCATGGCGGAATACCCAAAATTGACGGATTGGATGATGACCGCGGAAATAGGGAGCGCCCTCGCCGCTCAGGGCGCCGAAGGATGGGACACGATCCTCGGATTACCGGCCGGCCCCCTCCGGAATCAGCTCTTGCTACGCGCCGCGAATGACCTCGCCCGCACCGACCCCGCCGGGGCGTGGAAGGTCTTCCAAACGCTCGATCCCAAGGATCAGAGCTATTTTCTCAAATTGAGTTTTCCCGAGCTGGCCCAGGTGGCGCCCGCGGAACTGGCCGAAATGGCTCGGACCGGGCGCATTTCCGCCTCCTTCGGCATCCGCTCGGTCATGGAGGCCTGGGCCAAAAAAGATCCGCCCGCCGCCCTCGCCTGGAGCAATGCCCACCTCGAAGGGACCTCCAAAAACGACGCCCTGCGCTCCGTGCTCGAACAGTGGACCAGGACCGACTCCGCAGCCGCCCGCCTCGCCATGGAGAGCTTGCCCCCGGGAATGCGCGCGAAACTTCTGCCCGATATCGCTCAATCGTGGGCCGCCGCGGACCCGGTGCAGGCCTTCGCGTGGGCCCAATCCTGCGCGCCCGTGGATCGGACCCGGGCCACCGAGGCGGTCATTCGAGGCTGGTCCGATCAGGATCCCCAAGCCGCCGCCGCCGTCCTCCTGAAGATTCCGACGGATGGCCTCGAATCCTCCTTCAACACCGTCGCGTCCAACTTTGCCCGAAAGCAACCGGCCGCCGCCGCCCAATGGGTCGCCGCCCTCGGCGACGAGGGCTTGCGCAACCGAGCCATTCGGACGGTGATGCAGACCTGGGGAAGCCAGGACGCCGAAGCCACCGCCAACTATCTCGCCAGGATGGACGCGGGCACGTTTCGAGATTCCGCGGTTGAGGGAATGGTCCAATCCATCTCCAGCCTGGACCCCGCCACCGCCGCGACCTGGGCCGCATCGATCCAGGGAGCGGCGTCGCGCCAGAATAACCTGAAAAGGGTGGTCGCCGAGTGGCGGACAAAAGATCGCAGCGGCGCGTTGACCTTTGTGAACAGCCTGAAGCCGGACCCGTTCAAGGACGCACTTCTCCGCGAATTTACGCCGTAGAAAAAAGCGCGGAAAATCCAGGGGGTGCAGTCGGGGCGAATATGAGGTATCGAGAAGAACGATGTCCGCGAAAGTCACCGCCCTGGAACAATCGCTCCGCGCCCATGCGCCGCTCGCCGTGGCCTACTCCGGCGGCGTGGACAGCGCCTGCCTGCTCGCCGTGGCCCATCGCACGCTCGGCGGCCGCATGCTTGGTGTGATTGCCGACAGTCCCAGCCTGCCGCGCCAGGCGCTGGCCGACGCGCTCGCGCTGGCGGAGAAGCTCGGAGCTCCGGTCGAGGTCATCCGCACCGGGGAACTCGACGATCCGCGTTACGCCGCGAATCCGCTCAACCGCTGCTATTTCTGCAAGGCCGAGCTTTTCCAGCGCATGGACGCCCTCGCTCGGGAGCGGAATTTCGCGGCGATTGCCTACGGGGAAAACGCCGACGACCCCGCGCATTTGCGGCCGGGTTCGCAAGCCGCCGCGGAGTTCGCGGTCCTGGCGCCGCTCAAGCAGGCCGGCCTCACGAAGGCCGACGTGCGCGCGCTCTCCCGCGAGCTCGGCCTGCCCACGGCCGACGCGCCGGCGCAGCCGTGCCTGAGTTCGCGCATTCCCCACGGCACGCCGGTCACCCGCGAGGCGCTGGCCTTGGTGGAACGCGGCGAGGCCTTGGTGCGCTCGCTGGGCTTTCGCGTCTTCCGCGTGCGCTATGTCGAGGGCGAGAACGCCCGCGTGCAAATCGCGCCGAACGAAATGGCGCGCCTGCCTGCGGTGCGCGACGATCTCACGTGCGGCCTCGTGCGGGCCGGCTTTGGCGCGGTGGAAATCGATCCCGACGGCTATCGCGCCGCGGCGGAATGAACCCGGCGCCGGAAAGCTTCCGCGCCGAACTCCGCTCGCACAATCGTCACGCGGCCGGCGCCGCCGTGCTGTCGCTGCTTGCCGCGGTGCTCGCCTGGAACCTCGCGTATTTTTTCTTTGTCCTCATCCTGCTCGGTCTCGTGACCTTCGACCGCGGCGATTTCGGGCCCGAGATGCCGCCGTGGATCCCCGCCACCGCCTTCGCGCTGGCCGTCGTGCTGTTTGTCTGGGGCGTGGCGGACGCCCTTCATCGCCGGTTTCAAACCGCGTCCGACCGCCCGATCATCGGCTGGCATCTCATCCCCGATTTCCTGCTGCTGCCCGTGCGGTTGACCTTCGCAATCTGGGGAAACTTCCACGCCATCCGGCGGCTCGACGAGACGTCCATCGTGCAAGCCTGGGAACTGCTGCTGGCCATCCATCAGGCCGGGCAGGCGAGGCTCGGCGCGCTCGCGATGTTCGAACCCGACCCGGCGCGGCTGCATCGGTTGCTGACCACGCTCCAAATGCTGGGCTACATCGATCTCCATCGCGGCGAGCAGGATTGGTTCTATGCCGTGTGCTCGCCCCGCGAGGCCGAGATGCGGGCGTTGAAAAACTGAGTGCTCGAAACGGCTTGATTGCGAGGAGCCGCAGCTGCGCTAATTGCCCGCCATGAACGCGCTCTCGATTCCGCCGGACCTTCGCGTGTGGGTGGAGGTCGATTCCGCCGCCATCCGGCACAATGCGGAGTTCGCCCGACGGCGCGGCGGAGCGCCGTTGATCGCCGTGGTGAAAGCCAACGCCTACGGGCACGGCGTCGAGGTGGCGGTGCGCGCGCTGCGGGACGTCGCGGAATTGTTTGCCGTCGCGAATGTCGAGGAAGCCGCCGCCGTGCGGGCGCTCGCGCCGGAGAAGGACGTGCTTCTGCTCAGCCCCTGCCTGCCCGGGGAACGCGCCGCCGCGATGGCGGCGAATTGCATCGCGACGGTCTCGAGCGCGGCGGAGGCGCGGGAATTCGCCGGGGGACGCGTGTCGTTGAAGGTCGATTCCGGCATGGGCCGCATCGGCGTGTGGCACGAGGAGGTGCTCGCGGAAATCGCCGCGTTGACGCAAGCCCCCGGGGTGACGTTGCACAGCGTCGCCACGCATTTGCCGACGCCGGATGAAGACGCCGCCTTCACGCGCGGGCAGCTCACCGGTTTTACGGACCTCGCCGCCCGTGTTCGTAAAATCGCGCCGGACGTCCGATTTCACGCGCTGAACAGCGCCGGCGTGCTGGTGTATTCCGAGTTCGCGTTCGACTTCGTGCGCGTCGGCCTGATGCTTTACGGCAGCGCGCCGATCCCGGATTTTCAGGCGGACCTGCGGCCCGCGCTCACATGGAAGACCCGCGTGCTCCTCGTGCGCGACGTGCCGGCCGGCCGCAGCGTGAGCTACGGGCGCACGTTCATCACGCCGGCGTCGATGCGCCTCGCCACGCTCGCGATGGGCTATGCCGACGGCTATCCGCGGCAGGCGTCGAACCGCGGTGCGCAGGTGCTCATCGGCGGGCAACGGTGTGCGGTGCTCGGCCGCGTGACGATGGATCAGCTCGTCGTGGATGTGAGCGCCGTGCCGGAGGCTGCCATTGGCGACGAGGCCGTGCTGGTGGGCGCGCAGGGCGACGAAACGATACTCGCGGCGGAGTTGGCGGCGTGGGGCGACACGATCGCGTGGAATATTTTCACGGGAATCGGCGGCCGCACGAAACGAATGGTGAACCACTGATCGACATTCATCTTCGCTGATTGATGTCGATCAGTGTCCATTAGTGGTTCTCTCCGCTATCGAGGCCTGCGCGGGTCGCGATTGAAGATGCGGAACCAGTTGCCGAAGTGCTTTTTGAAGCCTTCCATGCGGGTGAGGTAAGTCTCGTTCAACGCGCCGCCGTGAGGAATCGCGCGCAACAACGCGGCGACGGAAAGTTCGTCGAGTTCGAAGCCGGTGCTGGCCGTGCCGACCGCGCTGGCGTGGTGGGCGTCGCTGCCGGCGGTGGTGCGCCGCTCGGTTCGGGCGGCGTATTCCTTCGCCAGCAGGTTGAAGCCGCGCGAGGTGACGGCGGCGTTGAAGCCCTCGATCACCGGTGTCTTGAGCTGGTCGAGGACTTCCTGGCGGATGCCGGCGCGCCATTTGTCGTAGGGATGTGCGGGAATGGCAATGCCGCCGCGCTCGTGAATCGTGGCCTCCACCTCAATGGCCGGCACGCCGATCATCTCCGGCAACGTCGTGCCGATGCAGAGCATATGGCCGTCCGCGGTCGAGACCTCGACGCCGGGAACGACGAGAAAACCATTCACCGGCGTCCCCTCCTCGTTCATGAGTCCATGCTTCAGGCAATAGTCGGCGGACTCGCAGGAATTATGATCGGTGATCGCGATGCCCGACAGGCCCTTGCGGCGGGCGGCGGCGATGAGGGCCTCGGGCGAACTCGCGGCGTCCGCCGAGAAAAACGAGTGCACGTGCAGGTCGAACCAATGGAGCATGCTCCATTCTTCGCTTTGCGCGGGCGATTGCTCCAATTAAATTTCTCCGCGTCACATGACCACGGCATTCAAAGAGTGGGCGCTCATCTGCGAGGCGCTCGGCAGCGGGCGGCAGAGCGTGATCCTCCGCAAGGGCGGCATCGCCGAGGGCCGCGCGGGCTTTGCCTTCCAGCACGAGGAATTTTTTCTATTTCCGACGTGGTTTCACGAGCAGCTCGAGCGCACGACGCTGCCGCCGGAGACGCCCGTGCCCGCGGCGCTGGAGGACGAAATCGAAATCGCCTACGCGGCGACGGTCGAATGGACCCGGCTCGTCACCGACCTCGCGGTGGTGAACCGCCTGCGCGACCTGCACGTGTGGCGCGACGAGATCGTCGAGGAGCGCTTTCGCTACGACGAGACGCCGGGCCTGCACGTCGCATTTGTGCGCGTCTTCCGGCTCGAGCCGCCGCAGCGCCTGCGCATGGAAAAGAAATACGGCGGTTGCCGCTCCTGGGTGGAGCTGCCGGCGCTCGAAGGCAGCGCCCTCGTCTCGGTGCTGAGCGATGAGGAGCACGCGCGGCGGCGGATCGAACTAAACAGGATTTTGGGGATTTAAGGGATTTTCAGGATCGAAGATTTTTCCTCCGGGCAATCCTCGGAATCCTGTAAATCCTGTTTCGTTCGATCACGCCCGCGGGTGGAATTTTTTGTGGACGGCCTTGAGCCGGCGCTGGTCCACGTGGGTGTAGATTTCCGTGGTCGTGATGTCGGCGTGGCCGAGGAGTTCCTGGATCACGCGGAGGTCGGCTCCGTTTGAAAGCAGGTGCGTGGCGAAGCTGTGGCGGAGGAGATGCGGATAGACGTTCGCCTCGAGGCCGGCGAGGTCCGCGTATTGCTTGATGAGCTGCCAGACGCGGGCGCGGGTGAGCTTTTTGCCGTTGTTCGAAAGAAAAATTTCGGCGCCGGTTTTCGCGCCGACGAGCTGCGGGCGTTCGGTGGCGAGGTAGCGGGCGATGGCTTCGCGGGCCTTGCCGCCGACGGGGACGATGCGCGTCTTGTTGCCCTTGCCGGTCACGCGGATCCAGCCGGCGTCGAGGTCGAGATTTTCGAGGCGCACGTTGCAGAGTTCGGAAATGCGCAGGCCGGAGGCGTAGAGCAGCTCGAAGATCGCGCGGTTGCGCAACGCGAGGGGATCGGCCTCGCCGACGGCGGCGAGCAGGCGCTCGACCTCGGGAATGTTGAGCGTGTCAGGCAGATAGCGCTCGATGCGCGGGATGGCGATGAATTCCGCGGGATCGCGGGCGAGGAATTTTCGCGCGACGAGGAAGCGGAAGAAGATGCGCAGGGCGACGGCCTCGGCCTTGATCGAGGCGGCGGCGAGCCCGGCGCGCTTGCGGTGCGCGAGGAAGTCGCTGAGGTGACCGGCCTCGACGGCGGCGAAATCGGCGAGGGACTGCGCCTGCAGCCAGGCGGCGAAAGTCTCGAGCGAGCGGCGCGTGGAAATCTGGTAATTGTCCGAGAGGCCGCGCTCGGTCGCGAGAAAGAGCAGGAAGGCGTCGATTTCGGCGGTCATTGGTTACTGGTCAATGGTCATTGGCTTTCTGGCCATCGGGAGGCGCAGCGGAGGCATTTTCCCAATGACCAATGACGAATGACCAATGCCTATTTGAACTTCAACCCCGTGAGTTGCGTGTAGGCCTCGATGTACTTTTCGGAGGTCTTCGCGACCACGTCGGGAGGCAGCGTCGGCGCGGGCGGCTGTTTGTTCCAGGGGATGGATTCGAGATAGTCGCGGACGAATTGCTTGTCGAAGCTGGGCGGGCTCTGGCCCACGACGTATTGGTCCGCGGGCCAGAAACGCGAGGAGTCCGGCGTGAGGCATTCGTCGATGAGGACGAGTTCGTCGCCGACCATGCCGAACTCGAATTTCGTGTCGGCGATAAGGATGCCGCGCTGGGCGGCGAAGGCGCGGCCGTGCTCGTAGAGTTCGAGGCTCCATTCGCGGACGCGGAGGGCGAGCTCGTCGCCGAGGATGCGACGGCAATCGCTCCAGGAGATGTTTTCGTCGTGGCCGCTCGAGGCCTTCGTCGAGGGCGTGAAGATGGGCTCGGGCAGCTTTTCGGCCTGGCGCAGGCCGGGCGGCAGGCGGTGGCCGCAGATGCCGCCGGTGGCTTCGTAATCCTTCCAGCCGGAGCCGGCGAGGTAGCCGCGGACGACGCATTCCACGGGCAGCGGGCTGGCTTTTTGCACGACGATGGCGCGGCCGGCGAGCTGCTCGGCGAAGGGTTTCAATTTTTCCGGCAGCCAGCCGAAGGGATGCTCGACGAGATGGTTGGGAACGAAGTCGAGTTTTTGGAACCAGAAGTCGGCGGTGCGGGTGAGGATTTCGCCTTTACGCGGGATGGCATTCGGCAGGATGCAATCGAAGGCCGAGATGCGATCGGTGGCGACGAGGAGCAGCGTGTCGCCGAGGTCGAATACCTCGCGCACCTTGCCGCTGCGGAGTTTCGGAATGCCGGGAAGCTCGAGAGTGAGGACGTCCATGGAGGACTGAGTTTTACCGGAGACGACGAAGAGAACGGAGAAAATTTCTTACTCTCCGCTTCCTCCGTTTCCTACGGTAAAACTATCGCTGAATTCGTCCCCGCCGTTTTTTGGTTTCGCGGCGGCGGGTCGCCGCGAGGGCGAGCAGACCGAATCCGAAAATCGCTCCCCACGCTGCGGGCTCGGGGACGGCGGTGTAGGTGAGGTTCAGGCTCAGGTTGTCCGCGCTGAGCACGATCGAAAAATTACCGAGGTTCGCCGTGTCGTTGAAGAAGGCGGAGGTGTCGATGAGGAACTTGTCGGCGCTGAAGTTTGCGATCGGCGCCGTGGCCGTGGCGAGAGTCCAACTGTAGGACGTTCCATAGCTGAAGCCGGGCGTGAGGCCCGCAACATTGCCCGCGGTGAGCGAGGTGATGGAGATGGTGAACTTGCTGTCCGAGGTGTTGTCGAGGGTGAGCGTGCCGCCGATGTTCAACCAATCGTAGGTCACGCCCTTTGCGCCGCCTGCATCGGAGGCGTTGTTGATTTCCCACACGTAGCTGCCGCCACCGTTCCAGGTCTCGTCGGCTGTGGTGAGCGTGCCCGGGCTGTTGCCGGGGGAGATCGTGCCGCCGCTGGCGATCGTGACTGGGCCGACGGTGCCGTGGCCGGCGAGCGTGCCGCCGGTGTTGATGGTGGTGGTGCCGCCGATGGAGCCGTCCACGATGAGCTTGCCGCCATTGATGAGGGTGCCGCCGGCGTAGTCGCTATCGCCGGAGAGCGTGAGAACGCCAAGGCCGGTTTTGATGAAAGCGCCATTGCCGGTGAGCCTGCTGGCGAAGCTCACATTACTCCCATTGGTGTCGACGATGCCTCCGCGGGAGCGGATGGGGCCGAGGCGGGAGGAGATATCGGTCGTATTCCCCGCGGCCCACTGCAAACCGCCGCCGTCGAAGGTGATCGTCTGCGCGCTGAGATTGGCGCTGTTGGTGAAGTTGATGAGACCGCCAATGACAAAGGTCTCACCGGAATAGGTATTGCTGGCCGAGAGCGTGAGGATGCCGTCGCCGGATTTGGTGAGGCCGCCCGCGCCCGTGAGAGCCGTGGCGAAGGTCACATTGTTGCCATTCGTATCGATGGATCCCCCCCCGGAACCAAAGGCGGTGAGGCGCGACGAGATGTCGGTCGTATTGCCGGAGGCCCATTGGAGACCACCGCCATTGAGGGTGATGCTTCCGGTGCCGAGGTTGGCGCCGGCCGCGAAATTGATGAGTCCGCCGCGGATCGTGGTCCCGCCGGTGTAGGAATTGCTGCCGGAGAGGGTGAGGGTGCCCGCACCGAGCTTTGAGAGCCCGCCAGTGCCGCTGATCACTCCGGTGTAGGCCGACGCACTGCTGCGATTAAAGGCCAGTGCGGCATTATTAACGATGGCCGTGCTGGCGAGCGAACCGGTGGCCCCTCCGTTTCCGATCTGCAGGCCCCCCCCGGTGATCGTTGTCGTGCCGGTGTAAGTGCTGTTGGCCGTGAAAATGGCCGTCCCGGTGCCGATTTGCGAAACACCTCCGGCTCCGCTGATCGTGTTGCCAAAGGTAAAGGCATCCGAGCGATTGAAGCTGAGAGTGGTGTTAACGGTAATCCCGGTCCCGAAGTAGATCGAGCCGGTCGTGCCTCCATTGCCGATCTGCAAGCCTCCGCCGGAGACGACTGTCGTTCCCAAGGAGTTGTTGGTGCCCGTGAGCACAAGCAAGCCGGAGCCAATTTGCGAAACGGCGCCATTCCCGTCGACGTAGCCTGCATAGACAATGTCATCGCTATGATTGAAGACCAGTCCGGTACCGCCGAAGAGGCGTATCCCGTTGCTGATCGAGGTGCTGGCGATCGAGCCGGTCGTGCCACCATCGCCGAGCTGCAAAATGCCGCCCCTGACTTCCGTGGCGCCCGAGTAGGTGTTCGAGCCGGTGAGCGTGAGCGTACCGGATCCGTTTTTGGCGAATAGGCCGGTGCCGCTGATGACGCCTCCATAGGTCACCGCGTCGCCGCGGTTGATGACGAAACCGCTGTTGTTGACGATGGAGTTGCTCGCGATCGAGCCGGTCGTGCCGCCGTTGCCGATTTGCAGGGTGCCGCCGGAGATGGTGGTCGTGCCCGTGTAGGTGTGGTTTCCGGTGAAGGTGAGAGTGCCGCTGCCGGTTTTGACGACGGAAAGTTTGCCGCTGCCGTCCTCGATGACGCCGGCGAAGGAAGTATCGGTGCTTTGATTCGCGGTGACGGTGAGGCTGGTGGTCGCGGAGGTGGTGATCTTTCCGGAGGCGCCCGTGCCACTCAGTGCATAGACCGAAAGGCCGTTGCCATTGAGATCGAGCGTGCCGCTGTGCACCGCGAGCGCGCTTGTCCCGAGGGCGCTCGCGCCGCCCATCCGCAAAAGACCGGACGAGACCGTGGTGGAGCCGGTGTAGGTATTCAGCCCATCGAGCGTGACCACTCCCGAGCCGGCTTGGGCGACATTCCCGCTTCCGCTGATGGTGCCGGCGTAAGCCACCGCGTCGCCGCGATCGAAAATCACGGAGGCGTTGTTGACGATCGCGGTACTGGCGATCGAGCCGGTCGTGCCGCCATTGCCGATTTGCAGGGCACCGCGGGAAATGGTGGTCGTGCCCGTGTAGGTGTTGGCGTCGAGGAGCGTGAGGGTGCCGGCGCCTGTCTTGGTGAGGGGACCGGAGCCGGAAAGCGCAGCGGCGAAAGTGACGTTGTTGCCGTTCGTGTCGAAGGTGCCGCCGGAGGAGCCGAGCGCGGCGAGCCGTGAGGAAGAGGAGAGATCGATTGTGTTGCCGGTGGCCCATTGCAAGCCGCCCCCGTTCAACACGATGGAGCCGGAGCTGAAGTTGTCCAGCGAGCTGAAGGCGATGAGGCCTCCCGTGACCGTGGTGCTGCCGCCATAGGTGTTGGCTGCGGCCAGCGTGAGCATGCCCGCGCCCGTCTTCGTGAAGGAGCCGGGTCCGGAGACCACGGAGGCGAAGGTGACGTTGTTGCCATTCGTATCGAAGGTGCCGCCGGCGGAGCCGAGCGCGGCGAACCGCGGGGAGGAGGAGATGTCGAGCGTGTTGTTGCCCGCCCATTGCAGCCCGCCGCCATTCAACGCGATCGTGCCGGAGCCGAGATTCGCGAGCGCGCTGAAACCGATGAGCCCGCCGGTGATCGTGGTATTGCCCGAGTAGGTGTTCGTGCCACTGAGAGTCACGAGACCGGAGCCTTGCTTGAGGAGAGACACCGTGCCCGCGCCATTCTCGATCACGCCGTCATAGCTGGTCGTCCCGCTTTGGTTCACCGTGAGAGTCAACGCCGCGGCCGTGGAGGTGGTGATTTTTCCGATGGAGTTCGTGCCGCTGAGCCCGCCGACCACGATGGCGTGGCCATTGAGATCCAGCGTGCCGCCGTTCACCGCGAGTGTGCCCGAGCCCAGGGAGTTCGCATGGCCGATCAAAAGCACGCCGGCATTGAGCGCGGTGCCGCCGGTGATGGCATTGCTGCTCGTGAGGGTGAGCGTGCCCTCGCCGGACTTGGTGAGATTCGGCGCCGCGATGGAGTTTTGAATCGTGAGCACATCGCCCGCGAGATCGGTGCGGATGACGAGGTCGTTCTCGCCGCTCCCCCCGCCGTAGGTCAGCCCATTGCCACCGCTGATCGTGGCCGATCCGTCCGATTGCAGGATGCCATTGACCGTCAGCAGTTGGCCGCTGCCGAGGGTGAGGTCGTGAGAATCGAGATTCAGCGTATTGAGCGCGGCCGTGGTCTGCGCCGTGATCGCGCCGGTCAGTTTCACGTTGCTGGAAGCACCCGGCGATCCGCTGAGGGTCGCACCTCCGGCCGAGAGAATGCTGTTGGCATCCACGCCGTAGTTGATGCCACGCACGTAGCCGCCGCCATCGATGGTGGCGTAATTGTTGCCGCCAAAAAACAGGCCGGCACTGCGGAAACCGGCGGCTCCGCCCACGAGGATCTTGTTGCTGCCGCCCAGGGTGCCGTCCGTCGCCAGGAAGTTTCCCGTCGCGCCCACCGCGCGTGTGACCGTGCCGAAGCCAAGCGTGCTGCTCTGCGCATTGCCGTTGACATTCGAGACCGTGCCGTCGCCGAGGTTGAAGGCGAGCGTGCCGAAGGTCTGGGTCTTGGCCACGCTCGGGCTGGAATTCGTGTTGTTGTATTGAAACTCGCTTTTGCCCGAGAAAATCAAATCCGAGCCGCTCTTGATGCTGCCGGTATTGCCGTTCACGACGAGGCTGCCGGAGATCATCTCCGTCCCGCCGGCGTAGCCCGTGCGACCTTCGAAGATCACGGTGCCGCCGGGGTTGCGGTTGCTGCCGATTTTGATCAAGGCTCCGGCGCCGTTGCTCACCCAACTATAGTTGCCTTCACTATCAACCGCGAGCTTTTGATCCGTGCTGTCGTCATCGATCGTGCCTTGGAACCGGATTGTATTGCCCGCTCCCGGAGCCAAAGTCACCTTGCCTCCGGTCATCACGAACAAGTCTGAGCCCAAGGCCCCGATTTCCGTCTCCCCGTCCCAATAAGAGGCATTTCCGGAGTTCCCGCTAAAGGTGCTGGAGCCTGAGATCGTCAGCTCCGCTCCGAACATCACAAAAATGCCTCCGCCCATCGAGCCGCCGGCCACACCGTCGAGATCCGCGCCCCAGCCGGAGCCTCCATTGTAACCCATTCTGGAAAATCCGCCCAGGCCGCCAAAGCCACCGCCGCCGGCGGAATAATACGAGCCACCGCCGCCTCCGCCGAAGCCACCGCCGCCACCTCCCGAGACGGTGTTGTCAAAAAAGTCCCTGCTGCCGCCACCTCCCCCGAAGCCCCCGCCCGATGCGCCGGGTAACTCAAAGCCCATACTTCCGCCTCCCACCAATCCGCCGCCACCCCCGGCTGATCTTGGCGCAAAGCCAAAAGGAAAAACACTGCCGTCTCCACCTCCCATTTTTCCTTCACCGCCAGTTGCCACGATGGAAGCGGGAAGCGTAAAGACGACGGTGCCGGCCATACCCCCGCCATCATAAGTGGATCCGGTGGTGCCGTCTGTTGCCGGTGCCCCAACAATGATGCCCGGTTTACCGGCAATATAACCAAGGCTCTGCTGCCCTCCTGCGCTGGTTCCGGCGTTTCTGAGATAACTGTAAGGTGTGCCCGCGATGGAATTTCCCGCGCCGGCGGTCGGCACGCCGTTGGAGTCCACGTTCTGCAACCCCAGCACAAAACTGGCGTTGCCTCCATTAATGCCGGTTCCGCTTCCGCGATAACCTCCCTTGGTGGAGTTGCCCGTGAAGGAGACATTATTGAGCGTCACCACCGAGCTGGTGGCGATGAAAAGTCCGCCGCCCAAACCGGCTCCGCCTCCCCCGACCCCTACGATGTCGCTTTCGCCCCCTTTGCCGAAGCCGTCGGCGACCGTGAGGTTGCTCATCGTGACCGCCCCGGAGAAAATCACCACCGGGGTGAGCGTATCCCCGCCGCTCAGCGTGCCGCCGTGACCGTCGATCGACACCGCGTTGCCCGTGCCCGCGTTGATAAATGCGCCTGTGCCCGGCGTGACCGTGAGCCCCGAGCTGAAATCGATCGCATAGCTATTGCCCGTGCCGCCGGTCACCGCCGAGTTGATCGAGGTGAGGGCGCTCACGTAGTCCGAGCTGTTGGTCACGCTCTGGCCGTGAAGCAGCGAAGGACCGAGAAAGGTGGCGCCCAGGCAAAGGGCGGAAGCGAGAGACTGGCGGCAGGATGAATGGAACATGGAATCGAGATTGATGAGGCGCTGTCGCCGGGACGGTTGCGGATCGTTCGCAACAAAAACGGCCGCAGTGTGGTCATGAAACCCAGCGGCGAATAGGCCTCTAAATAGAGGCTGCCGACAGCCAGCCCGACGTGGACAAGCGATATCCATCCGGCCAGTGTGCCGGCTTGAAGAAAACGTCCCCGGCCCGGAAAGCACCTGCCGCGAGTCCTCCGGCAAAGAAGCAAATGGAACGGGTTTACCAGCTTTGGGACGAATTGGGTCAATTCCCGCCCAGTGAGACGGACCAGGCCCTCACCCATCTCGCCCGGGGCCTCGCGAAACTACTCCGCGCCGACAACGTGCGCTGGCTGGGCGCCGTGCGCGTGCATCGGGGCGCGGCGGCCAGGGCCGATGGACTCCTCGGGTGGCGGCTGCGCGCGAGCTACAACCTCGTGCCCGATCCCGCGGCCTACCTGGAGCTGATTGCCTGGTGGTTCCAGCGCAGCAACAAGATCGACTCCGATTTTCAGATCGGCCTCGCGACCCACGCCATGGTGGCCGGCGCCGGCAAATTCCGCGTGCACCGCATGCGCGACGGGTGGATTCCCTTCGCGAAATTCCGCCGCAGCGAGCACTACAAACTCCACTACACCGAGCTCGGCATCACGGACCGCATGTGGGTGAGCGTGCCGCTCAATGCCGACGCGGAGTCCATCATCCTGCTCGACCGCACCCGCACGCCGCATTTCTCGAAAAGCGACGTCGCCCTTGCGACCACGCTGCTGCGGGGAATCCGCGGCCTCCACCGCCAGCTTTTTCTGAACTCCGGCCTGCTCATCGCCGATGCCCCGCTCAGTCCGACGGCGCGCCGCATTCTTCACAAGCTCCTCACCGGCCTGTCCGAAAAGGAAATCGCCACCGCGGTGGGCCAGCCCGCCACGACCACGCACAAATACATCACGACGATCTACGAGCGCTTCGGCGTAAAAAGCCGCGCGGCGCTCATGGCCCTATGGCTCGGGCAGGGATAGCCCTCGCTTCCGGTTTCAAGGAACTCCGGCAGTGGGCCTCGATGAATGTCCCGCACCTGTCGCTGCGGAGAGATCGAGAGTGAGGACGTCCATTGGGGAAAATTGAATAAGGAAATCAGGAAGGGGAATCGTGAAGGACGCGTTTTCCGCTCAGCGGCGCAGTGGAAAAGTTGAGTAGCAGCCGCGCGGACCTGCTCGCGGCGCTGGATTTGTAGAGGGGTTGGATTCTGGTTTCATGATTTGCGTCGCGGATGGCCGGCATCCTCGCTGTGCCATGAAATGAATCTTTTATTTCAGCCGACTCCCGGTCGTGGCTGGATGGCTGGGATATTTCGCGATACCTGGTTGCTTGCCTGCATGAGGGTCTTCGCCAGCAGAGTTCGTTTGATGGGTTTGTTCATGTAGGCATCCATACCGACGTTGAAACAGCGCTGCTGATCTTCGGCGACGATGTTTGCCGTGAGCGCCGAGATGAAGACGCGCTTTCTGGGGCCGGTGGTTCGTTCGATCTCCCGGATTTCCAGGGTGGCTTCGAGGCCGTCTTTTCGTGGCATCTGCAAATCCATCAGAATGCATTCGGATTGTTGTCGTCGGTAAGCCTCCACCGCCTCGATGCCGTTCGCGGCGATCACCGGTTCGTAGCCGAGATTGCGCAGCACTTGGATCATGAGCTTGCGATTGGTCGGGTCGTCCTCGGCGAGCAACAGACGCAGCGGATATCTGCGGGAGAAGCTTTCGTCGAGCGCATCCTCCGGTAATTCCACGACCAGGGGGAGCGGCCCGTCCGGCGCGAGAACCGGCAGGTTGACACGGAACTCGGAGCCCGTCCCCTCTTCGCTTAGCACGATGAGCGTTCCGCCCATCAGTTCCGCGAGATTCAAGGAAATCGACAGGCCGAGACCGGTGCCTCCGTATCGGCGCGAGGTATGCGCATCCAGCTGGATGAAGGGGTTGAAGATGTCGCCGAGCTTTTCCGGCGGAATTCCGGGCCCCGTATCCCGCACGAAGAGCTCGATGCCGAGGGGGTCCCCATTGGGGGTTTTCCCCGCCACCTGCAGGCCGAGAACAACGGATCCTTGCTCGGTGAATTTGATTGCGTTGTTGGCGAGATTCACGAGCAACTGTCGAAACCGGCCGGCGTCGTTCCAGAGCATTTCCGGCACGTCGTCGTCCACAATTATTTCGAAATCGAGAAGCTTGGCGGAGGCCTGCGGTGCTAGCAGCCTGCGGACCTCCAACAGGACATCCCGGGGAGAAAAGCTGTCTTTCAGGATCTTCAGTGCGCTCGCCTCGAGGTGGCTGTGATCGAGGATATCGTTCAGGATGCGGAGCAAGACCTCGGCGCTGGAGGAGATTGTCTGGACGGAGTCCAGGCAATTCGCTGGCAGATCCGGCGTCTGGCTGAGGATTTCGGCAAAGCCGAGGATCGCATTCATGGGCGTGCGAATCTCGTGGCTCATGGCGGCGAGGAACTCGCTCTTGGCGCGATTACCGGCTTGGGCTTCGCGCGCGAGTTCCGTCTCCCGGGTCAACGCTGTGGCGAGCTCGCGCTCTCGCCCTCGCTCTTCGGTCACATCGCGAAAGGTCCAGATGCGGCCATAGGAATGTCCCGAGTCGCTGCGGACGGGGGCGGAATACCGATCGAGAATCCTGCCGTTCTTCAACTCGATTTCGTCGTGGCTGATCTCATAGGGATGAGCCGCGAGATGGGCGATCCTGTCGGCAAATTGATCGGGATTTTTCGTTTGCCTGGTCACCCACTCGAGCTGCCATCGGTCATCGCAATCATCGGCCAGTCGTGAGGGAATCTGCCACAGATCGACCAGCCGCTGGTTTTGCAGAATCTTCCGCCCTTCGGGATCCACGACCAGGATTCCATCGAGGGCGGAATTCACCTGCGCCTCGAAGAACGCGGTCTTGGAAAGGAGCTCCGCATTGGAGCGCGCCAGCTCGGAGATTTTTTCCCCGGCGATTTTTTCCAGCCGCCGGCGCTCGGTGATATCACGGATGTTGCACTGGATGAGCCGCCGGCCGTCCGCCGTGTAGGCGCTGCCGATGAATTCCGTCTCGACCCGCCGGCCATCCTTTCGTTCCAGCGAGAGGCTTTCGTAGCGAATATTGTCTTCGACCTGAAGTTCCGCAAAGGCCGTCTTGCTGTCCTCAATGCTTCGGAAGGGGCCGATCTCCCAAAGCTTTCGCCCGACGAACTCTTCGGGTGAATAGCCGAGAAGAGTCCGCATGAAGAGATTGGCGTCCACGACCTGCCCGGTGGCGGCGTCGAGAATCAGGATGCCGTCCTGGGCGGTCTCGAAGAGGCGCTTGTAAAGGGACTCCGAGGCCCTCAGTTCCGCTTCGATGGACGAAAACGAATGGGATGCCATAGGAAGGGAGCGGGCTGCAACCCTCGACGCAATGGGCCACGATAGCAATAAAATAGGGATTATGATGCATTCTCTTCCATTCGGCGCAGACCCCGAAATCATACTCGGCAGCGCGGGATATTTCTGAGGAAAACCAATTGTCAGGTCGGAACGCGGCCGCGCAACTTCTTCGTTTCTCCGCGGTGGCGCTTGTCGCGGAGCATTTCCTGTTTCGTGCCGTAGCTGCGTTTCGCGCGCTGGCGGCGGCGCTTGGAGGCTTCGGCCTTTCGCGCTTGCGTGGCGGCGGCGCGCAGGGCTTCCATTTTTTCGACGAGGCGGAGGAGGGCGAGGGCGCGGTTCGTGTGCTGGGAGCGGGAGTCGCTTGCGCTGACGGTGACGCCGCTCGGTTCGTGGGTGAGCTCGACGGCGGTGGAGACTTTGTTGACGTGCTGGCCGCCGGGGCCGCTGGCGCGCGTGCAGACGAAGCGCAGGTCCTCGTCGCGGAGGCCGAGACGAGTCATGCGTTCCTGCAGAGCGGCGGGACGGGCTTTCATGTCGGCGGAGTTGTAACACGTCCGGCGGCGGGTGGTCGCTCGAAACCACTCGCGCGCGGCCGGAAATTTCTTTTAGCTGCGCGGCATTCCATGAGCTGCATTTATCGAGTCGAGACGGATGACTTTGGCACCTACGACGTGCTGGAGGACGAGGTGGCCGGCATGCGGGCGCGGTTGCGCCGGCGCGGGGCGGAGCTGGTGAGTCTCGCGCGGCGCGACGAGGCGAATCCCGACGGCGCGTGGACGGGATTTCTTTACCGGGACAACGAGACCGCGCCGCCGGCGCAGGGTTGGGCGAATCATGCGACGGTGATGGGTTACTTTTTGCATCGGCTCGTTGGGGAGCGCTCGCTGTATCGCGGCGTGGAGATTCGCGGCGGGAACCATGGCTTTCTGCGCGGGTTCGAGTTCGCGCCGCCGACGTTCGATCCCACCATGCGGGCGATCACGTATCGGGTGGACGCGGCGCAGATTCCGCCCGGCGCATATCCGTTGCGGGTGTCGCTGGAGCTGGCGTATCGGTTGCTGCCGGATGGCGTGCGGATCGAGTTCACTTTCACGAGCGAGGAGCCGGAACTCGAGGCGCACGTGAGCTTCGGCCTGCATCCGGGCTTCGCGGTGTCGTCGGTCGAGAGCGCGGAGGTGTTGCTGCCCGAGGGCGTGTATGTGCGGCATTTTGCGCCGGGCAATTTTCTGGACGGGCGGACGGAGGAGGTGGCGCACGCGGGCGGACCGATGCCGTTCGACAAGGCGGCGCTACCGGGCTCGTATTTGCTGGAGCTGACGCGGGTGCCGGATCGGCGCTTCACGCTGCGCGACGCGGCGGCGGGCAAATCGGTGACGCTCGATTTTTCGGAGACGCCGTATTGCACGCTCTGGAGCGACGGGCCTTTTATCTGCATCGAGCCGTGCTGGGGCCTGCCGGACAGCCAGCCGCAAAAGCCGTTCGAGCAAAAGGATGGCATCCAGGTGATCGCGCCGCTTGGCACGCTGAGTGCGGGCTTCTCGATCCACCTCGCCACGGGCGGGTGACGTCGTCGCCAACCATTTGTTTCCGAAGCTCATGAAAACGGCTTTCCAAGCCGGCAAACCTTCCGCACATTGATCGCCCGTCCTATGGCTGTTAAGACCGAAAAAGACCTCCCCCAATCTCTCAACGGAAGCTGGCTGAAAGCCATGAGCGCGATGCAGCTCAAGAATTACGGCTACGTGATTCAGCTGCTGCAAGGCGTGCTCAAGCAGGAACCCGAGTTCCTCAAGGGCCGCCAGCTCATGCGCAAGGCCGCCATTCAAAAGGTGGCCGCGGCCGGCAAGAAGAGCATGCTCTCGGGGTCGTCGTTTTCGACGATGAAAATCTCGGGCACGATCAAGAAGGATCCGCTGGGCGCGATCGTGGAACTCGAGAAGCTCCTCGAGACGGAGCCGCACAGCCAGCCGATCAATCTCATGCTGCGCGATGCCGCGATGGCCGCGAACATGCCGGAGACGGCGACCTTTGCGCTCGAGACGATCGTGGCGGGCGCGCCGCGGGACACGAAGATGCTGCACGAGCTTGCGAAGCATTACGTCGAGCAGGACCAGGCCGACAAGGCCGTCGAGGTTTACACGAAGATTACCGACATCAATCCCGCCGACCTCATCGCGATCAAGGCCGGTAAGGACGCCTCCGCCCACGCCTCGATGAAAAAGGGCGGCTGGGAACGCGAGGGTGCCACCTACCGCGACCTCATTCGCGACAAGGATGCCGCCGTCTCGCTCGAGCAGCAGAGCCGCGTCGTCCGCAGCGTCGAGATGATCGACCAGCAGCTCGCGGAGCTCGGCCAGAAATACGAGGAGAATCCGCAGAGCGTGGACGTCACGCGCAAGATCGCGGAACTCTACGAGCAGAAGGAAGACCTCGAGAACGCCGTGCAGTGGTTCACCTACGCGGCCAGCCTGTCGAACAACACCGACGCCGCGCTCGTGCGCAAGGCGGCCGATCTGCGCATCAAGCAATACGATGCGAGCATCGCGCAATACGAGACCTACCTCGCCAGCGCCGATCCCGAGGCGCCCGAAACGGCGCAATACCGCGAGCAGCTCGAGACGATCAAGCTCGAGCGCGCCAAGCTCGAAATTCAGGAAGCCCGCCAGCGCGTGGACCGGAATCCGACCGACCTCATGTTCCGCTTCGAACTGGGCGAGTTGCTCGTGCGCATCGGCGAATACAAGGACGCCATTCCCGAGCTGCAAAAGGCGCGCCAGAATCCCAACGTCCGCCTGCGCGCGATGAACCTGCTCGGCAAATGCTTCGTCGAACGCAACATGCTCGACCTCGCCGCCAAGACGCTGGAAGACGCCGCCGGCGAGCTGATCGCCATGGACAACGTCAAGAAGGACATCGTCTATAATCTCGGCCTCGTTTACGAGCGGATGGGCGACAAGCAGAAGTCCATCGACGCGATGAAGCAGATCTACGAAGTCGATTACGGCTACAAGGACGTGGCCGAGCGCGTCGAAGGCTCCTACGGCGGATAGACCTGCGGCTTTCCCGGCCCTTGCCATTGCTCAAGCGGCGACCGACTCTGGCCGCATGATTTGCCGTTTCCCCCGGTGGGCCGTCGCAGGCATTGCGCTGGCCTGTTCGCATCCCGCCTCCGCGCAAAACCAGACCGCCACTCTCAGCCCCGTCATCGTCGGAGGGAGCCTGCCCTACACGCTCAGCCTGAGCGTCTATAACATGGGCGGAAGCGCCATTGTGCCCACGCTGCAATCCTACGCGCTCGGCGTTTCCAATAATCTTTGGGTGCTCGTCGCCGGCCGCACGAACGGCCTGCACAACTTCACCGCCGACGGCTTCCAGAATTTTCCACCTGCCTACCAGAATACGACCATCTGGGTGATCGACCCGGTGAACAAACAGACATGGAGCCGCTCGCTCAACGATCCCAGTGCCGGCCTCACCGTGCCGCAGGTGGATTCACTTTCCGCCACGAACACCGAATCGATGCAGATCGGCGACCGCCTCTACATTGCGGGCGGCTACGTCTATGATCGCACGTCCGACAATTTTACAACCTACAGCACGCTCACCGCGCTGGATCTCGCGGGCGTGGTGGACTGGGTGCAAAACGGCGTCGGCTCGCTCGCCGCGCACATGCGCCAGACGAGCAGCCCGACCCTTCAGGTCGCCGGCGGCGAGATGCACGTCATCAACGGGCGCACGTTGCTCGTCTTCGGCCAGGATTTCGAGGGACCCTACACCGTGGCCTCGAATGGCAACTACACGCAGCAGGTGCGGGCGTTCGACATCGTCGATAATGGCGTGACGCTTGCCATCGCGAACATCACCGCGAGCGTGCCCCTGCCGGAATACCGCCGCCGCGATCTCAACGTCGTGCCGTTCCTCAAGGATGGCGGGAACACCGAGGGTCTGCTCGCGCTCTCCGGCGTTTTTCTGCCGGGCCCGACCGGTGGTGCGTGGACCGTCCCGGTGGAAGTGAGCGCGGACGGCACGCCCTCGATGGCCGATCCAAACCTGCCCGGCACCTTCAAGCAGGGCATGAGCACCTACCGCTCGGCGACGATCAGCTTTTACTCCGCGAACCTCAACGAGACGCACACCATCTCCCTCGGCGGCATCAGCCTGGAATATTACAACCTCGCCACCGGCCAGATCACTTATGACGGCGAGATTCCCTTCATCAACGGGATCACCGATATCGTCCGCACCGACGCCGGCGCCTACACGCAATATTATCTCGGCGAATTCCCGACCGTGCCGAATCCCAGCAACGGCAACGCGCCATTCCTCTTCGGCACCGAGGCCGATTTCATTCCGTCGCCTGTCATTCCGACCTACGACAACGGCATGTTGAATCTCGACGGAATCACGCAGCCGACGGTGATTGGTTACATCTTCGGCGGCATCATCGCGCAGCAGGCGAACTTCGGCGCGACGGGCGCGTCGAACCTCATTTTCCAGGTCACCTATTCCCCGGTGAGTTCGTCGACACCCACGCCGGCGAGCACGACGCCCACGATCAACATTTCGGGAAAATCGACGCGCAAGACGTCAGCTTCCCATTACATCGTGCGCGGCACGGCGTCCGCCGCGACGACCGTCATCAAATACCGCGTGCTCGGGGTCAACAAGATCTACCACTCCAAAAACGTGGGTGCGAACGGCTCGTGGAAGGTCCGCCTGAAGCATCTGCAATTCGGAACGAACGAAGTGCGCATTCGGGGGCTGAACGCTGCGGGCAACGCGACGAAGACGTATCACCTGAAGGTCGTGCGCAACTAGGGCATCTCTCGAAAAGGATTTCCGAAAAACTGGAGGGCAACGCTTTGCCTTCGGCTGTCGTTGCTTTCTGGAGGGCAACGCTCCGTCGTTGCCCACTTCTTCTGAAATATTTGGGAACCGACGGAGCGGTTCCCTCCAAGGTTGGAATGGATTTCCGAAAACGCGATAAGTAGGCTGCGCCCGGAGGCTACGATTTGCGCAGCTCGCCGGTCGTTTCGTAGCGGGTCATCTCATCGATGCGGCCCTGGTGGCGGCCGCCTTCGAATTTCGTGGAGAGGAAGATGTCCACGCAATCGAGCGCGATCTCGATGGACGTCATGCGCTGGCCGATGGACATCACGTTCGCGTCGTTGTGCAGGCGGGTGAACTCGGCGGTCTGGTTGCACCAGGCGAGGCCACAGCGGATGCCCTTCACCTTGTTGGCGGCGATGGCTTCGCCGTTGCCGGAGCCGCCGACGACGATGCCAAACTCGGCGTCGCCCTTCGCGACGGCCTCGGCGGTGGGGATGATCCAGAGCGGGTAATCGGTGGACTCGGGCGAATGCGTGCCGCAGTCGAGAACCTCGTGGCCCTTTTCGCGAAGGTGCTCGGCGATGCGTTGCTTGTAGGCGTAACCGGCGTGGTCGGAGCCGATGGAGATTTTCATGCGAGGACGGATTCGGGCGTGAGGTTGGCGGGGCGGGGAAGGTCGGAGTAGGGCGCCTGCGGGCGGAGGCCCAGCTCGGCGAGCAGGGCCATGTCCTCGTCGGCCTCGGGATTCGGCGCGGTGAGGAGTTTTTCGCCGTAGAAAATGGAATTCGCGCCGGCAAAGAAGCAGAGCGCCTGCGCTTCGCGGGAGAGCAGCGAACGCCCGGCGGAGAGGCGGATTTTCGCCTTCGGCAGCATGATGCGCGTGGTGGCGATGAGGCGGACGAGTTCGAACGTCTCCACCGGCTTCGCGCCGGCGAGCGGCGTGCCTTCCATCGGCATGAGGCAATTGATCGGCACGCTCTCGGGCGGCGGATTGAACGAGCAGAGCACTTCGAGCATACGCAGGCGGTCGGTTTCCGTCTCGCCGAGGCCGAGGATGCCGCCGCAGCAGACGGCCATGCCGGCGCGCTGGACGGAGCCGATCGTATTCAGGCGATCCTGGAACGTGTGCGTCGAGACGACGTTCGCGTAATGCTCGGGGCTGGTGTCGATGTTGTGATTGTAGGCGGTGACGCCGGCCTCGCGGAGCTTGCGGGCCTCGACGTCGCCGAGCTGGCCGAGGGTGACGCAGACTTCCATGCCGAGCTTGCCGACCTCGCGCACGGTCTCGAGCATCTGCTCGAATTTCGCGTCGCCGTCGCGCACGCCCTTCCACGCCGCGCCCATGCAAAAACGCGTCGCGCCGCTGGCGGCCGCCTGCTTGGCGATCGGCATGACGTCGGCGGTGGTCATCAGCCGCTGGGATTCCAGGCCGGTCTGGTAGCGGGCGCTTTGGGCGCAATAGCCGCAATCCTCGCTGCAGCCGCCGGTTTTCACGCTGAGGAGCGTGCAGAGTTG
>Ga0207649_10000140_pt1 | contig 60523 bp, 59 predicted proteins | sample KBSC43metaG_FD_184317 | JGI IMG/M metagenome (GOLD analysis project Ga0207649, IMG submission 184317) | Corn rhizosphere microbial communities from Kellogg Biological Station, Michigan, USA - KBS C4-3 metaG (SPAdes) (version 2) | ecosystem: Host-associated > Plants > Roots > Rhizosphere > Soil ... | reverse complement strand
GAATTGCTCCATCGGGTTGATCTGCACGGGCCTTTAACGCTCCTCGCCGTCTTCGTCCTTGACGGCGGGCGCTGTGGGCGCCGATGCCATCTTGGCGTTAAGCTCGGTGGCTGCGCGCATCGTGTTGCGGATGCCGGCTGCCGCGCCGAGAATGAAAAACACGATCACCAGGAAATGGACTCCGAACACCCAGTCCAGAAACCAACCCAGTACGCCGCCAACGATGAGCGCCGAAATCATCTCCGTCGCGAAACGGAAAGCGATCCCGAGAGAGGTGGGCGGCGCGGGTTTCGCGCGCGCGGCCTCACGCCGGCGGACCTCATCGAGCTTCTGCCCCAGCTTGTCGAGATCGCGATGTTCAGGGTCGGTCATGGCGCCCCCGTGCTTCGCAACAAATTTTGCGTCGCAACCGTTCTCGGTTCACGGAGCCCTCGGCTCTTGAAGGCGCGCGGACCATAGGGTTGGGGGTATTTGGTGTCAAGGACGTAAGAATGGGCATAACCAATTGATTTTAAAGGCGATTGTGCGGCGCGGCGAAATGCGCGGATAGGCGGTTCGGCGACTCGCTCAAGTCCCTCAACTCGGCTCGCTGAAGGGCGTTCCGATTACTCCGCCGCGATGACCTGTTCGGCGTCCGCCAGCGCTACCGAAACCAGTTGGCTGACGCCGCGTTCGGCCATCGTCACGCCGAAGATGCGGTTCATGCGCGACATGGTCAGCGCATGGTGGGTGATCACCAGGAAGCGCGTGTCGGCAAGACGGGTCATTTCGTCGAGCAGGTTGCAGAACCGCTCGACATTGGCGTCGTCGAGTGGTGCGTCCACTTCGTCCAGCACGCAGACAGGCGCTGGGTTCACCAGGAACACCGCGAAGATCAGCGACATCGCCGTCAACGCCTGCTCGCCGCCGGAAAGCAGCGACAGCGATTGCAGCCGCTTGCCCGGCGGGCGCGCGAAGATTTCGAGACCCGCTTCAAGCGGATCTTCGGATTCGGTGAAAGTGAGTTTCGCCTCGCCGCCTTCGAACAGCTTGGTGAACAGCATCTGAAAGTTTGCGTTCACCTTCTCGAACGATTCCAGCAGGCGTTCGCGGCCTTCGCGGTTGAGGCTCTGGATGCCGCGGCGCAAACGGTCGATGGCGCCCTCGAGATCGGCGCGGTCGGCGACGAGCGTGTTGAGGCGCGTTTCGTGTTCGGCGGCTTCTTCTTCGGCGCGCAGGTTCACGCCGCCCAATTGCTCGCGTTCCTGTTTCAGCTTCTCGACGCGCTTGTCGGCTTGTTCCTGCGGCGGCAATTCCTCGCCTTCACGGATTTCGGCGCGCTCTGGCAATTCCTCCGGCGTCGCTTCCAGTTCGTCGCGAATGCGCGTCTTCCATTCCTCGATGCGTTCGCCGGAGGATTCGAACAGGGCTTGCGAACGTGCGCGGTCTTCGCGCGCCATGGAAAGCGCGGCGTCGGCGGCTTTCGAGGCGCGATCGGCTTCGTTGAGTTTCGCTTCGGCCTGCTGGCGTTGATCGGCCGCTTCATTGCGGGCCGCTTCGGCGGAAGCGATGGCATCGAGCAGCGCGTTGCGTTTTTCGACGATGGTTTCGGGAATCGCATCGAGGGCGCGCAATTCCTCGCCCATCTCTTCAAGGCGGCGGCCGAGTTCGGCCATCTGCTGGGCTGCGTTTTCGCTGCGCTTCTGCCAACGGGCGCTGTCTTCTGCGATGGCACCGAGGCGTTGCGCGCGCGTATCGGCGTCGCGGCGCAGGCTTTCGACATGGGCGCGGGCTTCTGCGGCTTTGGAACGGGCCTCCGCGGTTTCGCCGCGCGCGGTGTTCATCGCTTCGCTCAGCGCAATACCGTCGCCCAATTCGGAAAGCTGCTCTGCAGCCTGGCGGCTTGCTTCCTGTGCCGCATCGCGGGCTTCGGTAAGGCGGCGGACCTCGGCTTCAAGTGTCGCCAGTTGCGACATGCGTTCGGCAGCGGCGCGCGCGGCCTCGGCGGAAGCGCGTTGCGCGCCAATCAAGGTCTGCGCCGCTTTGCGGTCTTCCTGTTCGGCGGCGTTGGCGGCTTCGCGAGCGGCGACACCTGCATCGCGCGCAGCGGAATAGATGTCGAACAGTTCAGCGCGCTTTTCTTTTGCTGCGATCAGTTCGTTTTCAAGTTCGGTCAGGCGATTGCGCTGCGCGAGGCGAATGGCGCCCGGCGATTCCGACTCCGCGGATGCCGCATAACCGTCCCAACGCCAGAGATCGCCACGTGGCGAAACAAGGCGTTGCCCTGGATGAAGGGCGGGCTGAAGCCCCGCACCCTGATCGGGGAAAACGACGCCCGTCGTGTTGAGCAACCGGCTCAACGCGGATGGCGCTTCCACGAAATTCTTCAACGCCTGCGCGCCATCGGGCAGAGGGGCGAGCGAGGGCAGGGGGCCGAGATCGCGCCAATAATGCGGCGCCGCCTCATCCAGCGGTGCTTGCAGATCGTCGCCCAGCGCGGCTGCGAACGCGCCTTCGTAGCCGGATTGCACGCGCACCGCGTCGACCAGCGGCGGCCACAAATCCTGTCCGCGCGGGCGCAACAGATCGGCCAGCGCCTTGGTTTCGGCGGAGAGGCGGTTCACTTCACGTTCCGCTTCTTCAAGCGGTACGCGCGCGGTCTTTTCCGCCGTCTCAGCTTCGATAAGTGCGGCGCGTGCTGCATTCAACGCATTGCGCGCCGCTTCGGAAGCATTCTGCGCATTCGCCACGTCGTCTTCGGCGGCCTTCACGTCCGGCGCGGCCTGCGCATTCGCCATCGCCTGTTCAAGGCGGGACTGCGCGGCTGTCAATTGTTCCGCGCTCGTTTCGGCCAAGGCGCCCGCCACGTCGCGCGAGCGTTCGAGGCTCGATTTCTTCGCGTTCCACTCTGCAAGTTCGCGCGTCAGACGATCCAGCGTCCGTTCCGTTTCGGCGAGCGCTGCCACGATTTCATTCGCGTTTCCTTCGGCGCTTTCCAGTTCGGAAGAGGCGCGAGATGCGACGTCTTCGAGTTCGATGCGTTCTTCGTTGAGGGTCTGCAGCGAATTGCGTGCATCGGCATCTAGCGTTTTCTCGCGCAGAATGTCCTGCTCGGCCTGCGCGATGCGTTGGCGCAGACGTTGGGCTGCTTCGCGGGCGCGGGCTTCTTCGGCGTCGAGCGCATCGCGTTCGACGATGAGGCGATGCAGGGCAGCCGATTTTTCTGCTTCGGTCTGGCGCAGTGGGGGAAGCAATTCCGCGGATTCAGCCTGCACGGTCGAAGCAACTGCCGCCACTTGCGTTGCGGCTTCCACGGCGGCGATAGCCGCATCGAGCGCTTCCTTCGCGACCTTCGCGTGCGCTTCGGCCGCTGACCAGCGCAGATAAAGCGCCAAAGCCTCGGCCTTGCGGATCAGGCCCGAAAGATTGCGATAACGCGAAGCCTGCCGTGCCTGACGCTTGAGATTCTGTAATTGGCCTTCGACTTCGCGGATCACGTCGTCGAGACGGCCCATGTTTGTTTCGGCGGCGCGCAAACGAAGTTCGGCTTCGTGGCGGCGCTGATGCAGGCCTGCGATGCCGGCAGCTTCTTCCAGAATGGCGCGCCGGTTGAGCGGCTTCTGGCTGATGAGCATGCCGATCTGGCCTTGCCGCACGAAGGCGGTGGAGCCTGCGCCGGAAGATGCATCGGCAAAGAATATCTGCACGTCGCGCTGGCGCACGTCGCGACCGTTGATGCGATAGACAGACCCGGCTTCGCGCTCGATCCGGCGCGAAATTTCGATGGCGTCGTATTCGTTATAAGCCGGGCTCGCCGTACGGTCCGCATTGTCGACGAACAGAGTCACCTCGGCGACATTGCGTGCGGGACGACCCGCGGAGCCCGCGAAGATCACGTCGTCCATTTCGCTGCCGCGAACGGAAGTGGGGCGCGTTTCGCCCATCACCCAGCGCAGCGCATCGAACAGATTCGATTTGCCGCAACCATTCGGCCCGACCACGGCGGTGAGACCGGGTTCGATGAACAATTCCGTCGGCTCCACGAACGATTTGAAGCCGGAAAGTCTCAGCCGTGTGAATTTCAACTGTGTGACGCCTTGGTGATGCGAATCAGAATCTGTCGTGCCTACTTCTTTAGCACGGCGTCGAGTTCTTTCTGGAGGCCTTCCCAGTCATATTGGCCGCCATGCACCTTTCCATTCACAATGAAAGTGGGGGTGCCCGTGATGTTGTACCGTTTCTGGCCATCGTCACCCACGCGGGACGCGCGTTCGAGCTGGGTCTTGTCCTGCATGCACTTGTCGGCCTGTTCGCCGCCCATGCCCGCCATGCGCGCCACCGACAGGATGCCCGCGTGGACATCGAGCGGCTGGTATTCGGGGTCCCAGCTGATCTGATTCTTGAACAGCAGATCGACGAAGTTGAAATAGCTTTCCGTAGGCAGGCAGCGCGCCAGCGATTCGACCGCGAGATCGACCGAACTCAGGGGGAACACCCGGAACACGTAATAGACCTTGCCGGTGTCGATATATTTGGCCTTGAACTTCGGAAAAACCGTCTCGTTGAAATGAGCACAGTGCGGGCAGGTGAGCGCCGCATATTCCACCACCAGGACCGGCGCCTTGGGATCGCCCATGGTCCGGTCGTCCTTGGTCAGCGTGACATTCGCGCGTTCGCCGCTTTCCGGCAGGGCGCCGTCCGCAGAGGGAGCCGCAAAATAGAGATAGCCGATCACGCCCAGCGCGATCACAGCCACGGCAAGAATGCCGATCAGCAGGGGCTTACGGTTCAAAGTTCCGCTCTCCGGAGAATGCCGCGAGGTTTGTGGCAGAGCGGGGCCATCCGTTCAATCCGCGCCAGGGAAGGGAGCCGGGGGTTTTCCACCGGTCATCGCATTGCCCGAAGGGCGTCGAGGTCCTTTTGCAGGTTTCCCCATTCGTACTGGCCAGGGTGGACGGTGCCGTTCACCACGAAGGTGGGCGTTGCGTTGATGCCATATCTGGCCTCGCCCTCTTGGCCGACCTGATTCGCACGGTCGAGCCGCGCCTGATCATTCATGCAGCGGTCGCCCTGGGCGTCGCTCATGCCTGCGGCACGGGCGACGGATAAGAGCCCATCATGGACATTCAGTGGCTGGAACTCGGGATCCCAGTCGAGCTGCCGTTCAAACAACAGGTCCACGACCTTGAAATAGTTTTCCTTGGGCACGCAACGCGCCAAAGCCTCGGCCGCGAGATCGACCGACATGCGCGAGAAGGCGCGGAAGACGTAATAGACCTTGCCGGTGTCGATATACTTGGCCTTCAGCTTCGGAAATATCTCTTCGTTGAAATGCGCGCAATGCGGGCAGGTGAGTGAGGCGTATTCCACGATGAGGATCGGCGCATTCGGATCGCCCATCGTGCGGTCGTCGTTCGTCAAGGTGACGTTGGGCCGGTCGTTGCTGTCGTGGGCGGGCACCACGCTCGATTGTGTGGGGGCGTAATAGAGATAGCCGATCACACACAGTGCGACGACGCTTAGCGCAAGCACGCCGAACAGAACTTTGCGATGCATGTTCCGCCCCTCCGGAAACCTATCGGAGGTTGTGGCAGGGCTGTTCTGGCGTCAATCGGTCGGTCGGCGAATCCGCGCAAAACGCAGCAGCGTTTCGCGCACTTTCTCCGGACCCTTGAATGTCATCGCCGGGTCATCGAAAGGCAATGTGCCGCCCACTTTTCGACGCACTGGCTTTGGCGGCCGCTCCGCCAACGGCCCTTGCACAAAGCGGAGCCGCGTCACCGCATTGCGGCCCAGATAGTCGTTTATCCGGCCGCATAGCGCGCGGCTTTCATGTTGCAGGAACAGGGCCGCGCCCGGCTCCGCTTTCAGTGTCAGCACGCCGCCGGATGCGCCTTCGCTCAGTTTGATGGGCCGGGCGAGGCGGGCGACTTCTGGGCCTGCGATATCTTCCCAGCGCAACACCAGCGCTGGATCGCGGAAGCCCGCGCGCGCAAACGCCAGGTGCGCGTTCGAGGTCGCATCGCGGCCCACGGCTTCCGCCCACTTGCGGCGCGGCATTTCGGCTGGCTTTTTGTCTTCGCGGCGGTCGGGCATTGTCCATCCATTATGCCCACCCGTTCCCCACCAAGGCAAAAGCTGAAATCGCCCGCCGATAGGATGCTCGCCTGGTACGATATCCACAGGCGGACCTTGCCGTGGCGCGCGCCGAAGGGGCGCAAGCCCGATCCCTATGGCGTATGGCTGTCCGAGATCATGCTGCAACAGACGACGGTCCAGGCTGTCGGCAGCTATTACCGCAAATTCCTCGCCCGCTGGCCGAATGTGCAGGCGCTGGCGGCAGCCCCCTTGGACGATGTGCTCGCGGCATGGGCGGGGCTTGGCTATTACGCGCGCGCCCGCAATCTGCACGCCGCCGCGAAGTTGGTGGCTGGCGAGCTGGGCGGCAAATTTCCGCGTACGATTGAAGACCTGCGCAAAATCCCCGGCATCGGCCCTTACACGGCAGGCGCGATTGCCGCGATAGCCTTCGATGTAAAAGCCGCTGCCGTCGATGCAAACGCCGAGCGGGTTATCGCGCGCTACTTCGCGGTGCGCGAACCGCTTCGCGAAGCAAAACCGAAATTGCGCGCGCTGACGGAATCGATATTGCCCGACGAGCGCGCGGGCGATTTCGCGCAAGCGCTGATGGATTTGGGATCGGCCATCTGCACGCCCAAACGGCCTGCCTGCGCGAATTGCCCGTGGTTCGAGGATTGCAGGGCACGACAGCTTGGCATCCAGGAAACGCTGCCTGTCCGTAACGAGAAACCGGAGCGTCCGTTGAAGCGCGGCGTGGCGTTTGTTGCGCGCGACAAGACGGGCGCGGTGTTGCTGATGAAACGGCCGGAGAAAGGATTGCTCGGCGGAATGCGGCAGCCGCCGCTAGGACCGTGGACCGAGAAATTTCCGTCGGCAAACGAAGCCGCGTTGCAAGCGCCGTTCTCCGCGGAATGGCGAAAACTGGCGGGCCTCGTCCGCCACGGTTTCACGCACTTCGAACTCGAGATCGAGGTTTACGCGGCCGAAGTCGGCAAGCGTCCCAAGACCGACGGCAATTGGGTTGCCGCGGATGATTTGGGCGAAGCAGCCCTTCCCACAGTCATGCGCAAGATCGTGTTTCATGCGCTGGATGACGGCGGGCCCTTGTTCCGTCAGGCCAGATCGGCCCGCAAACGCTGACGCAGCACGTCAATCGAAACGAGCGAGCCCTTGTGCTCGTAGTGCCAGAATGTCCAACCGTTACAGGCGTCCAACCCTTGCACATGCGCGCCGATGCGATGGATCGAGCCGCTGGCGTCCTCGCAGATCAGCGTGCCGTCGGCGCGGACTTTGGCGCGGTGACGCTTGCTGGGGCTCACAAGCACTGTGCCCGGCTCCAGCAAGCCTCTCTCCACCACCCATCCGAAAGGAATGCGCGGCTCGGCGCGCTTGGATTTCGTGACTTCGATTGCTTCATTCGGCGCGCGCTTGATGCCTGCGATGCGCTCCCGCGCGATGCTCGCATATTTCTTGTCGCGTTCGATGCCGATGAATTTTCGGCCGAGGCGGCGCGCCACTGCGCCCGTGGTCCCGGAACCGAAGAACGGATCGACAATCACATCGCCGGGCTGCGTGGACGAAACGATCACGCGATGCAGCAGGCTTTCCGGTTTCTGCGTGGAATGCGCTTTCTGGCCGTTGGCATCCTTCAAGCGCTCGCCGCCGGAACAGATCGGCAGTGTCCAGTCCGAACGCATCTGCAGTTCGTCGTTCAGCGCCTTCATCGCTTCGTAGTTGAAGGTGTATTTGCTGTCCTGGCTTTTGCCCGCCCAGATCATCGTTTCATGCGCATTGGTGAAACGCTTGCCGCGGAAGTTCGGCATCGGGTTCGATTTGCGCCACACCACATCATTCAGGATCCAGAAGCCCAGATCCTGCAGGATCGCACCCACGCGGAAGATGTTGTGATAGGATCCGATCACCCAGAGCGCGCCATCGTTTTTCAGAAGGCGGCGCGCGGCGGTGAGCCATTCGCGCGTGAAGCGGTCGTATTCGGCGAAGCTCGCGAACTGGTCCCAATGGTCGTCGACGGCATCGACCTTGGAATTGTCGGGACGATGCAGGTCGCCCTGTAGCTGAAGATTGTAAGGCGGATCGGCGAAGACGAGGTCGGCGCAGCCCGCCGGAAGCTCGTTCATCACATCCACGCAATTTCCCTCGATCACACGATCGATGGAGTCCTGAAGCCCCCGCGCCATACGCCGCCCGCCCGTTTATCCACACACAGGCTGAATCGTGATTCACGGTGATTCGCGCGTCAAGAGCCTTTGGAATCAAAGACTTGGGCTTGAGTCCTCACATCGTCCACATACCACTGCTTGTGGGCGACCGAATGACTCAGAGGGCAGTCGCAGGCATTTCCTCGGCCAATTCGGGGAAGAGGATGCGCCGGACGGGGGCAAAGCTGCGGCGGTGATGGGCGCAGACGCCGTGCTTTTCGAGGCCGCGGAGATGTTCCTCGGTGCCGTAGCCCATGTTGGTGATCCAGCCATAACCCGGATGCTGGTCGTGGAGCGCACGCATCTGCCGGTCGCGCGTGACCTTGGCGATGATCGAAGCCGCTGCGATGGAAACAGAACGCGCATCGCCGTCGATCAGCGTATCGCAGGGGCAGGGAAGTGCGGGCGCATCGTTGCCGTCCACCAGTGCGAACATGGGCGCAATCGTCATCGCGCGAACGGCGCGGGCCATCGCAAGATGCGTGGCCTGACGGATATTCACGAGGTCAATTTCATCGACGCTTGCCTCACCCACCCCATAGGCGACCGCCGACTCCACGATGCGCACATAGAGTTCCTCGCGCGCCTCCGGGGTCATCTGTTTGGAATCGTCTATGCCCTTTGGAATGCGGCCTCGCTCGAAAATCACCGCGGCGGCGACCACCGGGCCTGCCAACGGGCCGCGTCCGGCTTCGTCAACGCCGGCGATGGGCCCGGACATCGTCTTCAGCAGACGCGACTCGTAGATGTAATGCGGCATTCCCCATTGTTAGAGGAGCGCCAGTTGCTCGCCAAGATAGGGCGGGCGCTTGAACTTGTTGATCGTCAGCGGCGAATGGACCTGATTGAGGCCGAACCGCTTCACCGCGATCTGGAACCTGCGCCCGATCAGGTCCGCGTAAGGCCCCGCGCCCGTCATGCGCTTGCCCCATTCGGCGTCGTAATCCTTTCCGCCGCGCATCTGGCGGATCAGGCTCATCACATGCTTGGCGCGGCCGGGTTCGTTTGCCTCCAGCCATTCGCGGAACAAATCCTTGATTTCCAGCGGCAACCGCAACAGCACATAGCCCGCGCTCAGCGCGCCCATGTCTCTGCCCGCTTCCAGCACGCTTTCGAGTTCGTCGTCGTTCAGCGCAGGAATCACCGGCGCGAACATGACGCCGGTTGGGATGCCCGCCTCACGCAGAGCCTTGATCGCCTGCAAACGGCGCGGCGGCGTTGACGCCCGTGGTTCCATGACGCGCGCGAGTTTGCGATCCAGCGTCGTCACGGAAATCGCCACTTTCGCCAAACCTTGTTCGGCCATCGGCCCAAGGATGTCGATGTCGCGCGCGACGAGAGCGGATTTGGTGACGATGCCGACAGGGTGATTGAAATCGCGCAGCACTTCCAGAATGGAGCGCGTGATGCGCAGCTTCTTCTCCGTGGGCTGATAGGGGTCGGTGTTGGTGCCCATCGCGATGGTGCGAGGCGAATAGGATTTTGCCGACAATTCCTTCGCCAGCAATTCCGCCGCGTTCGGCTTCACCAGAATCTGCGTTTCGAAATCTGTGCCCGGCGAAAAGCCCAGATAGGCATGTGTCGGCCGTGCGAAACAATAGATGCAGCCATGCTCGCAGCCGCGATAGGGATTGATCGAACGGTCGAACGAAATGTCTGGCGAGGTGTTGCGTGCGATGATCGTGCGCGTCGTATCGCGGATCAGTTGGGTCTTGAGCGCCGGAAGTTCTTCTTCCTCGTCGTTCCACCCGTCATCGAACAGCACCCGCTTTTCGCGGTCATACCGGCTCGAAGCATTCGAAACCGCACCACGCCCATGAAGCCGCCGCGGATCGGCGGTGATGTCGAGAACCGTCGTCATTGGGAAAGTATAACCGACGATAAGAACAAATCAAGAACAAATCTGAGTCTGGCTACCCACCGGCGAAGGCATTGGCAAGAATGAGTTCTTCGCCTTCATCCACAGCCCGACCCGCCATTTCGCCCGCCCGGACCACATAATCCCGATGCACGCAGATGATGTTCCGGCGGATGCCGCTTCGCTCGTCGAACAGGTGCAATCCCAGCGCGGGGTGCTTTCTGGCGAGGTCCTCGAACACTTCGCGCACGGTGCCCCCTTCGGCTTCCAGCACGCGCGCGCCTCCGGTGACGGCGCGCAGCACGGGGGGAACCCGGACGCGGATCACGTCGCGTAAGCCTCCACGCTCATGATGCGGGGAAGTTCGCTCGCCACTTCGATCCAGCTCTCGCCAACGTCGGTGCTGGCGTAGATCGTGCCCGAACTCGTGCCGAAATAGATGCCGCCGGGATCGAGTTGATCTGTCGTCATCGCGCCGCGCAGCACGCCGGAATAACAATTCGAAGGCAGGCCGGATTTGCGAGGCTGCCAGTTCGCGCCCTTGTCGTTGCTTTTATAGATCGCGAGTTGCCCGTTGTGCGGAAGACGGAAATTGTCGCCTTCGAGCGGCGCAATGAAAACACTGCTGCTTTTGCGATCCATCGCAATGGCGAAGCCGAACGAGCATTTGTGACCGTCGCTCAGTTCGCCGCCAGGCAGTCCGTTCTCCGTCACGATCCATGTATCGCCCGCGTCATCGCTGCGATAGACGCCGCGATGGTCCTGCCGGAACAGAACATCCGGATTGGCGGGATCGTGCGTGACGTGATGTACGCAGATACCGACGTCCTGGTTCACGCCCTTGCTCTTTTCATTCCACGTCTTGCCGCCATCATCGGTGCGGAAGAAGCCGGACGACGAAACGCCGACCCACATGCGGTTGGGATTTTTCGGATCGCTCAGGATCGTGTGTGCACACAGGCCGCCAAAGCCCGGCTCCCATTTGTCGCGATTGGGATGATCGTTGAAGCCCGAGACAGGCTCCCAGCTTTTCCCGCGATCGCGCGTGGCGAAGAGACCTGCCTCCGACGTGCCCGCATAGACGGCGCCGTGCGCGGCATGAAGCGTCCATATCTGATCGACCAGGCGAGGACTGTCCTTGTAGCGGCCCATGAAATCGGCGGCGCCCGCGATGCGGATATGCTGCTCATTGCCCTTGTCGCCGGGATTGAAGCGCGGCGCGGTTTCGAGTTGTTTCCATTCCTTGAGATCGTCGCTGACGAAGATCGCAGGCCCGAACACGTCGTTGGCGACAGCGGCGTAATATCGTCCGCCCTCATCGCGCGCGGATGCGGTAACAGGCCAGCCTTTCAAGGCGAAATCTGACGACCAGTTCCTGCGATTTTTATCGGATGTGAGGATCGCGGCGCCTTTCTTGGTGCCGACAATAAGCGAAACGGGCATGGCCACCTCCGTTCCCGGAAGACTATCACGCCTTTTGATGTTTGTGTTCTTCCAGCCGGGGCATGATTTCCACGAAATTGCAGGGCCGATGCCGGATATCGAGCTGGTATTTGAGGATGCCGTCCCAGCCGTCCTTCACCGCACCGGTCGAGCCGGGCAGGGCGAAAAGATAGGTGCCTTTGGCCACGCCCGCGCAGGCGCGCGATTGCAGAGTGGAAGTGCCAATCTTCTCGTAGGAGATCTGGTGGAAGACGACGGAAAAACCGTCGATCTCCTTTTCAAACAGCGGCTTCATTGCTTCGACAGTCACGTCGCGGCCTGTCAGGCCAGTACCGCCAGTGGTTATGACGGCGTCTATTTGCGGATCGTCAATCCACTTCTGAAGTTGCGTGCGTATGTGTGCTGCATCGTCTTTCAGTAGCGTGCGGGCGGCGAGAACGTGACCAGCATCTTCAATGCGCTTGGCAAGCGTATCGCCGGAGGTGTCGTTGGAAGCATCCCGCGTATCGGAAACCGTCATCACAGCGATACGCACGGGAACGAAGGCGATGCTTTCATCGATTTTGCTCATGTCACGCTCTCACTGTCATCCCCGGCCGAGTGCCGCGGTGGCGGCATGAGGGGAAGGGGACCCAGGTGCGAAACACTGATCAGTGTGGGACGTCTGGGTCCCCTTCCCTTCGCTGACGCTCGGCCGGGGATGACAAAGCTGTTTTCGCTCAAGTGAGGATACCCAGTTCGCGCGCCTTCGCTTCGAACGACTGCATGTCCCGCCACGCGAGTTTCTTGTCGACGGGACGGCGCAGCAGGTAGGCGGGATGCAGCGTGCACAATGCCGGGATCATGCGCCCGTTGACGTGGTATTCGAACCATTTCCCGCGCAACGACATGATGCCTTCGGTTTTGCCGAGCACGTTCTTCACCGCGATGCGGCCCAACAGAAGCAGCACATCGGGCGCTTTGAGTTCGATGTGCCTGCGCAGAAAGGGCAGGCACATCGCCGCTTCTTCCAATCCGAAATCGCGGTTGCCGGGCGGCTGCCACGGCAGGACGTTGGTGATGTAGAAATTCTCGGCGCGGTTGAGGCCGATTGGCGCGACCATCTTGTTGAGCAGCTTGCCTGCGCGCCCGACGAACGGAAGCCCCGCGCGGTCTTCGTCGCGCCCCGGCGCTTCGCCGATCAGCATGATGCGGGCTTGCGCGTTGCCATCCGCGAACACGGTGTGCGTGGCGTTCTTCTTCAGCGCGCCGCCATCGAAGGCTTCCAGTGCCGCGCGCAACTCGTCGAGCGTGTTGCACTTCGCGGCGATGTCGAGCGCCGCACCGATCTGGTCGGTGTACGCGCCGGCAGGCGCCGCCTTGTTCTCATGGGGGAAGGCCCGACGTTCGCCCGCATGCGGCGGGGAGGCGACGGGAATCGATTTGGTAGCGGCAGGTTTGCCAGGTGCCATTGCGCCAGCGGCGGGGGCGGCCCGCTGCACGAAACGATTCACCGGCTCGTCCAGCATGGCCTCGTCCGCCCCGGCTTCGACGAGCCAGGCAAGATCGGTCAGAGGGTTGGAGCTTTCGGCTGGGAACATGGCGGAAATCATAGGGCAGAGCCGGGCAATGTGCGACCATATCCAATTGACGCCCTTGTTAGCTGCCCGCATAACGCCCCCTCGGGGATGGCATCGGAGTCAGTGATGGCGGACGCGGTCGAACGCGAAAGCATGGAATATGATGTGGTGATCGTAGGGGCGGGTCCGGCGGGCCTTGCCGCGGCGATCCGGCTGAAGCAGCAGGCTGCCAAAAAGGGCCACGAGATCAGCGTCTGCGTTCTGGAAAAGGGCTCCGAAGTGGGCGCCCATATCCTCTCCGGCGCCGTGATCGACCCTATCGGTATTTCCGAACTCTTCCCCAACTGGATGGAACTGGGCGCGCCGCTCGACACGCCCGTCACCAGCGACCAGTTCTGGTTCCTGGGACCGGCGGGCTCGGTCCGTTTCCCGAACATCATGTTCCCGCCGCTGATGAGCAATCACGGCAACTACATCGCCAGCCTCAGCAACCTCACCAAATGGATGGCGCAGCAGGCCGAAGGTCTGGGTGTCGAGATCTATCCGGGCTTTCCCGCCGCCGACGTCGTGTTCGGCGAAAACGGCGAGGTGAAGGGCGTCACCACGGGCGACCTGGGTGTGGCCAAAGACGGCCATCACAAATCCGATTTCACGCCGGGCATGAACCTTCTCGGCAAATACACGCTGTTTGCGGAAGGCGCGCGCGGTTCCCTGTCGAAGCGCTTGGGCGCGCATTACAAGCTGCACGAAGGCCGCGATCCGCAGAAGTTCGGCATCGGCCTCAAAGAGCTTTGGGAGTTGCCGAAGGACAAGCACAAGCCGGGCCTCGTGATGCACACGATGGGCTGGCCGCTCGACAATTCAACCGGCGGCGGTGTCTTCATGTATCACTGGGGCGAGAATTTCTGCTCCATCGGCTTCGTCGTCCATCTCAACTATTCCAATCCGTTCATCTCACCGTTCGATGAATTCCAGCGTGTGAAGCACCATCCGCGCATCAAGCAGTATCTCGAAGGCGGCAAGCGCATCGGCTATGGCGCGCGTGCGATCACCGAAGGCGGGTTGCAATCTGTGCCGAAGCTCGTCTTCCCGGGCGGCGCGCTGATTGGGTGCTCGGCAGGCTTCGTGAACGTGCCGCGCATCAAGGGCAGCCACAATGCGATTGCCACCGGCATCATGGCGGCGGACGCGGCGTTCGACGCGGTGAAGCTCGGCCGTTCGGGAGACCTGCTCGACGCCTATGAGGTCGCCTACCAACATTCGCATGTTTACAAGGATTTAAAACGAGTCCGTAACGTGAAACCGCTATGGTCCAAGCTCGGAACGGTCCTGGGCGTGGCGGTCGGCGGCGTGGATATGTGGTTCAACCAGCTTTTCGGCTTCAGCCCGCTGGGCACGCTGAAACATGGCAAGGCGGACTACCAGACGCTGAAACCGGCGTCACAATTCAAGCCGATCGCCTACCCGAAACCTGACGGGGTCATCAGTTTCGACAAACTTTCGTCGGTTTTCCTCTCGAATACCAACCACGAGGAAGACCAGCCCGTTCACCTTGTGTTGAAGGACCCGTCCATTCCCATCCGCGTGAATCTGCCCGAATATGACGAACCGGCGCAGCGTTACTGCCCGGCGGGCGTTTACGAGGTGGTGCGCGAAGCGTCGGGTCCAAGGTTCCAGATCAACGCGCAGAACTGCGTCCATTGCAAAACCTGCGATATCAAGGACCCGGCGCAGAACATCAACTGGGTCACGCCCGAGGGCGGTGGCGGTCCTAACTACACCAATATGTGAGGAGACGGATTTGCGACTTCGCCAGTTCCTGTTTGTGACGGCCGCGGCGATCTCGCTTTCGGCCTGCTCCACGCTCGGCATCGACATGGGCTCGACGTCCTCGCCGGCAGGCGCGAAGGACGCAAACTCGTCGTCGCTCAACTCTGGCGGAGCGCTCCAAACCAATGATCCCACCGGCTCTCCGCCGATCCGCATCAATTCGGCGTTGGACGAAAGCTACGGCAATTATCTGAACGCGCGACTGGCGGCGAGCCAGCACGACATGGAGAATGCCGCGAAGTTCTATCGCGCGAGCCTCGACGCCGATCCCAGCAATCCCGATCTTCTGGCGCGGGCGTTCCTTTATTCGGTCTCGGCAGGCGACATGGAGCGCGCGCCGAAACTTGCGACGCAAGTCGTCGCCAACGAACCCGACAATCGCGCCGCGCGCACCACGCTTGCCGTGCAGGCGATGAAGAAGGGCGATTACGACGGGGTTCGCGATCAGCTTGCGAAATCGGCGCAAGGTCCCTTCGCGGCACTGACCATCGAACTGCTCAACACCTGGGCCGCCGTCGGACAGAAAAAGACCGACATCGCGCTCGCCGATCTGCAGATGCTCAAGGCGCAGGGCGGCACGGATTCGCTCGTCGCCTTCCATCGCGCGCTGGTGCTCGATCTGGGCGGTCGCACCGACGACGCGAACACTGCCTATCAGGAAGCGCTGAAAGCCACCGGTAACGGCCCGCGCATCGTCGAAGCCTACGGCCGTTTCCTCGAACGGCAGGGCCGCACGCAGGAAGCGAAGGATTTTTATGCCAAACTCGCTTCCGACACCGCGCTGCAACCGATCGTCGACGCCGCGCAGAAGCGGATGGAAACCGGCAAGAAGCCGGAAGCGCTCGTATCTTCGCCGCAGGACGGCGCTGCGGAAGCGATGTTCAGCATCGCAGCCTCGCTGACCGATGATTCCAGCGCCGACGTTTCGGTGCTCTATCTGCGGTTCGCGCGCTATCTGCGCTCCGATTTCGATCTGGCCGACATTCTTCTCGCCGACCGTCTGGAGGCGATGGAGAAATTCGACGAAGCGATCGACGTCTATCACGGCATCGCGAAGTCCTCGCCCTATCGCCGGGTTGCGATGGTGCAGGCGGCTGTCGACGAAGCCCGCCTCGAAAAGAACGACAAGGCGATTGCCGATCTCAAAGAGGTCGTCGCCAGCCATCCCAACGATGCCGAAGCCTGGACGGCACTGGGCGATGTCTATCGCGGCATCGAGAAATTCGCTGACGCCGCGGATGCCTACGACAACGCGATCAAGATTCGCGGTAGCGACACAGCCAATTCCTGGCCGCTGCTTTACGCCCGCGCCGTGTCTTACGAACAGTCTGGTCGGTGGACCTTGGCGGAAGCCGATCTCAAGGCGGCGCTGAGGCTTTCGCCGCAGGAGCCTCAGCTTCTCAACTATCTGGGCTATTCTTGGGTCGACAAGGGCGAGAACCTGACCGAAGCCTTGCAGATGCTGGAGAAGGCGCGTGCGCTGCGTCCGTTCGACGGCTACATCGCCGACAGCGTGGGCTGGGCCTATTACCGCCTCGGCCGCTACAAGGACGCGGCGAAGACGTTGCAAAGCGCAATCCTGCTGGTGCCCGGCGATCCGACCATCAACGACCATCTTGGCGACGCGCTGTGGCGCGTTGGCCGCAAGCTCGATGCGACGTTCCAGTGGAACCACGCGATCACTTTCGGCGCTGCCGGCGACGAGAAGTCGAAGATCGAGGCCAAACTCAAATACGGCCTGACCAGTGGCGGCAAATCCTGACGCGGTAAAGGTCTTCGCGCCCGCGAAGATCAACCTGTTCCTGCATGTGGGGGAACAGCGAAGCGACGGCTATCACGCGCTCGAAAGCCTCGTCGTGTTCGCTGATGTGGGCGACGAGCTTCTGATCGAACCCGCCAAGGCGTTTTCGTTGACGCTGGATGGGCCGTTTGGCGCCAAGCTGGCGGACGAGGGCGACAACCTCATCGCCAAAGCCGCGCGCGCGTTGGGCGCGAAAGCGGGCCGCTCGCCGGACGTGAGAATCACACTGACCAAGAACCTGCCCGTCGCATCCGGCATCGGCGGCGGTTCGGCGGACGCGGCGGCGGCGTTGCGCGGGCTGGTGCAATTCTGGGATCTCAAGATCCCGCATGACGAACTTCACACGATTGCGGAATCGCTTGGCTCCGACGTGCCCGCCTGTCTGCTGAGCGAAACCCTCTGGATGACAGGGCGAGGGGAGGGCATCCAACCCGTTCCCGGCCTCCCGCCAGCGCCGCTCGTGCTGGTGAATCCGGGTGTCGCGGTTTCTACAGCGCGGATTTTCGCCAATCTGAAAAATCGCGTGGGCGTGGGACAGGCGGCGAAACCGAAAGCCGATCTCTCCGTGCTGGCGCTGGCGAATTATTTCAAATCCAACCGCAACGATCTCGAAAAACCCGCGCGCGAAATAGCTCCGGCGATTGACGAGGTGTTGCAGGCCATTTCACACAGCGGCGCGCTTCGCGCCCGCATGTCGGGAAGCGGCGCGACGTGTTTCGGATTGTTCGCGGACGACAAATCCGCCGAGGCGGCGGCGGCGAAGATCGCGGAAGATCATCCCGATTGGTGGGTGAAGAAGGCGCGTATCCAGTAACTCAATGCGCGATGCGAAAGCGCAGGATCGGGCCGTTCCATTCGGCAGTCTCGACATCATTTTCTTCGACATCACGTGCCGACGGATGTTGCCGTATCGCGTTTCGCCAGAAACCCAATGCGCCGACATTGCGCCGTGCGACCGCAGCTTCCCATTGCCCCGGATAACGGCTGAAGATCGTATGAGCGACAGCGGTGCCAACGCCGCCGCGGCGGTGTTTACGCACGATGAAGAATTCCGCCATGTTGCGGTCCACCGGAAGTCCGCTATGCGAGTGATCATTGATCAGCGCAAATCCCGCCAAATGCCCGCCGCGCTTTATCAGCAGCGGAATATGGCCGTTCTTATGCCAGTAGGTTCCGAGATAAGGGTATTCGGGAAACAGGCCGTCGTCGCCCAGTTCGCCTCTCTCCATGTCCGACCACTGTTCCGAGAAGTCATGCACATAGAGCTGCATCAGGTTCTGGATGGTGTGTGCCTGAGAAGGAAGCGCCTCGATGACCTCGAGGTCGCTCATCAATAAGCGCGTTCCACGCAGAACTCGGCAACCGCTACCAGCGAGTCGTGAATATCCGACGTCGGCAGTTTCTCGATCGCCTTGCATGCGGCGTTGGCATAGCCGTGCGCGCGGCGCAGCGTTTCGCGGATGGCGCCGGTCTGTTCGACCAGCGAGATGGCGTGGTTGAGATCGTCGCCGCTCTGCGTGCCGCTTTCGATCACGCGCTTCCAGAAGGCGCGGCCCTGCTCGTCGGCGCGTTGATAGGCGAGGATCACCGGCAGGGTCATCTTGGCTTCGCGGAAATCGTCGCCCACCGATTTGCCCATCACCGCCTGTCGCCCGGAATAATCGAGCGCATCGTCCACCAATTGGAACGCGATGCCGAGGTTCATCCCGTAATCGTGCAGCGCGCTCACGAAATCCCGCTCGCGCTTGGCAAGTGCCGGGCCCGCTTCGGCGGCGGCGGCGAACAGGGCGGCGGTCTTTGCGCTGACGACCTGCAGATAATGTTCTTCGCTGGTCGCAAGGTTGTTGGCCGAGCGAAGCTGCAGCACTTCGCCTTCCGCGATCACGGCGGATGCGTTGGCGAGGATACCGAGCACCGCCAGATCGCCCGTCTCCAGCATCAACTGGAAGGCGCGGCTCAACAGGAAATCGCCCACCAGCACGGAGGGCTTGTTGCCCCAGATCACGTTGGCGGATTTCTTGCCCCGGCGCATGTCGGATTCGTCCACCACATCGTCATGCAAAAGCGTGGCGGTATGGATGAACTCGACAGCGGCCGCGAGTTTTTGGTGCCCGTCGCCGCGATAGCCCGCCATCTGGGCGCCCGCGAGCGTCAGCAGCGGGCGCAGCCGCTTGCCGCCGGAATCGATAAGGTGCTGGGCGAGTTCGGGGATCAGCCTCACAGCGCTCGCCATGCGCTGGTGGATCAGCCGGTCGGCCGCTTCCATGTCGGCGGCGACAAGCGTGTGCAATCGCTCGACGGGCGACACGGCGTCTACGGGCTTCACGATTTCGGCGACACTCATTTGGGGCGGCATCTTGCCGGTCCAGGCTGCGGTTGCGAGATTACGCGATATACCCCCGCCAGGGGAACCACGGGAAGGCGGAACAGCCATGCGCGAAATCCTGAAATCGAACAATCCCGTGGACCTATCCTATGCCCAGGCCGTGCTGAAAGACGCGGGCATAGGAAGCGTGGTGTTCGACGATCAGATGAGCGTGATGGACGGCAGCATGGTCATTTTGCCGCGCAGGCTGATGGTCGCCAACGACGACGCGGAAGAGGCGAAAGCGCTCCTGAAAGACGCCCTTCGCCCGTGAGCGATGTCACCGAAGATGGGTTCCTCAACGGGCGTCTGAAGCTGCGCCAACCCAAACGGGGTTTCCGTGCCGGGCTGGATGCCGTGATGCTCGCCGCCGCGGTTCCGGCCAGGGCAGGCGAGACGGCTCTGGAACTTGGCGCGGGTGTGGGTACTGCCAGCCTATGTGTGGCGCTGCGGACAGGTTGCGATGTGACCGGCCTAGAAATCGATCCGCAACTGACCAATCTCGCGACTCAGAACGCGTCGCTGAACGCGATGGCGGATCGCGTTCGCTTCGAAGCCGCCGATGCGCTCGCATGGGCATCGGACCGCCGCTTCGATCACGTCTTCTGCAACCCGCCATTCCATGATGACACCGGTCAACGCTCCCCGGACGCGCAGCGCGCCCGCGCATTGCGAGACGCGGGCACGTTGAAAGATTGGGTGAGAAGCGGGTTGGAGCACGTTGCTTCCAAAGGAAGTTTCACGATTATCCTGCGCGCCGACCGGCTAAAGGAAGTGCTGGCGGCGCTGCCATCCAACGGCGTGACCATCTATCCGCTGCTCCCGCATGAGGGCGAGGCGCCCAAGCGGGTCATCGTACAGATAAGGAATGGATCATCGGCACCACAGGTTTGCTTGTCGGGTTTGATCCTGCACAAGGCTGACGGCGCATACACCGCCGAAGCCGATGACGTTCTACGTGGCGGAAAGGGTTTGACGTTTTGATTCGCGTCTCTCGTTTCACCCTTGCGGCGGTGTTGGCGCTTTGGACGCTGCCAGTGCTGGCAGGCCCGCCTTACGTCACCGACGACCCGGAACCGACCGACAAGGGCCATTACGAAATCTATCTGTTCGCGAGCGGAACGACGATCCGCCATGAAACCGGCGGCGCCGGCGGAATCGACTTCAACTATGGCGCGGCGGACGATCTGCAACTGACGGCCGTGCTGCCGGTCGCTTGGACGAATGCCGGCGGCATGTCTGCTGCGAACCTCGGCAATATAGAACTTGCGGCGAAATATAAATTTCTCCATCAGGACGATGTCGGCGTCGATGTCGCGTTCTTTCCGCGCGTGTTCCTGCCTGCAGGTTCGGAATCGGTGGGCGAGCGGCATGTCTCGCTTTGGTTGCCGCTATGGATCGGACGTTCGTGGGACCGTTGGAGCACATTCGGCGGGGGCGGCTGTACCATCAATCACGGCGGCGATTCACAAAATTTCTGCCAGCTTGGTTGGGCGATCACCCGCGAAATCGTGCCGAGGCTGCAGCTTGGCATGGAGCTTTATCATGAGACCGCCGATACCAGGGGCGGCAAGGCGAGCACCGGCATCGGCTTTGGCGCGACGTACGATCTCAACGACAATTTTCATCTGATGGGATCGGTGGGGCCAGGCATTCAAAACGCGACGGCCACCAATCAGGTGAGTTGGTACACGGCGTTGCTCTTGACGTTCTGACTACCGGTTGCGAGTAGCTTTCAGCTAGTGAGGTCTTCATGGACCACGACACCGTCCTGAGCAAGGTGCCCGCCGTCACGCTGACGTTCTGGGTCATCAAGATCCTGGCCACGACCTTGGGCGAGACCGGTGGCGACACAGTGTCGATGACCATGAACCTCGGCTATCTCGCCGCGACCGCGATATTCCTCGCCGCGCTCGCCGTGCTGGTGGTGCTGCAGATCGCAGCGAAGAAATTTCATCCCTTTCTCTATTGGGCGACGATCATCGCCTCTACCACCGCCGGCACGACGATGGCCGATTTCGCGGACCGATCGCTCGGCATCGGATATCCCGGCGGCTCGCTTCTGCTGTTCGCGCTGGTGATGGCATCGCTCGCCATCTGGTATCGCACCGAGGGGACCGTTTCGGTCGCGACGGTGAACACGCCGCGCGTCGAAGCGTTCTACTGGATCACCATCACCTTCTCGCAAACGCTTGGCACCGCATTGGGCGATTGGGCGGCGGACAGTGGCCTCGGCTATGGCGGCGGTGCGCTTGTCTTCGGCGCGGCGCTGACGGTTATCGCCGCGCTTTATTTCCGAAGCCGCGTTTCCCATGTGCTGCTGTTCTGGGCAGCGTTCATCCTGACCCGCCCTCTGGGCGCGACGGTGGGCGATTTCTTCGACAAACCGGTGGCGCAAGGCGGCCTGAACATCAGCCGTCCACTGGCGACGGCGATTCTCGCTGCCATCATCCTGGTGCTCATCGTGGCCCTGCCGCAGCGGGCAGGCGAACATCCGAAGTCGGCTGCTGCATAGGAACTTACCTCCCCCTCGCGGGGAGGTCGGCTGCGCGAAGCGCAGACGGGTGGGGCCGCCTCAACGAAGATGGTGCGGCATCGCGCGTCGCTGGCACTCCGGCGCTACCAGACTCCGCCAGCGGGAGCTAAGAACGGTTGTCCCCTGCGAGCGCCCCCTATAGGTTCCGCCCACTTTTCCCGGATGCCGCCATGCCCAAAGCCCGTACCTTTCAGGACCTTATCCTGACGCTCCAGAACTACTGGGCGGCGCAGGGTTGCCTGATCCTTCAACCCTACGACATGGAGATGGGGGCGGGCACCTTTCACCCGGCCACGACCTTGCGGGCGCTTGGCCCCCGGCCCTGGAAGGCGGCCTATGTCCAGCCCTCCCGTCGCCCCAAGGACGGGCGCTATGGCGAGAACCCCAACCGGTTGCAGCACTATTACCAGTACCAGGTGATCCTGAAGCCCGCGCCGGAGAACGTGCTCGATCTCTATCTGGGCTCGATCAAGGCCATCGGGCTGGACCCTGCCGTGCATGACATCCGCTTCGTGGAAGACGATTGGGAAAGCCCGACGCTCGGCGCCTGGGGGCTGGGCTGGGAAGTGTGGTGCGACGGGATGGAGATCACCCAGTTCACCTATTTCCAGCAGGTGGGCGGTTTCGATTGCGATCCGGTTTGCGCGGAAATCACGTATGGTCTCGAACGCCTCGCCATGTATGTGCAGAACGTGGAGTTCGTCTACGATCTCGCTTTCTGCGAACAGCCTGACGGCAACAAGGAAGTTGTTCGTTACGGCGAAGTATTTCACCAAAGCGAGCAGGAATTCAGCACTTACAATTTCGAACGTGCGGACACCGCATTGCTGTTCAAGCATTTCGAAGATGCAGAACGCGAGTGCAAGGCACTCTTAAACGGCGACCGCAAGCTCGCGCTTCCCGCCTACGACCAGTGCATCAAGGCCAGCCACAACTTCAACCTGCTCGACGCACGCGGCGTGATCTCGGTGACGGAACGCGCGGCCTATATCGCGCGCGTCCGCACCCTCGCCAAAGCCTGCTGCGAAGCCTGGCTCGAAAGCCCGATGGGCGTCTACAAGCCGAGGTATGGCTGATGAAACTCCTTTGTCATCCCCGGCGAGCATCGCGCGCTACGCGCGAGATGCGAGGGAAGGGGACCCAGGTAGCGAAACGCGCTCGGTCATGGAGAACGAGCACCATGCCCATTTCTTCAAACCCGTCCGGGTTGCACCACCTGGGTCCCCTTCCCCTCGCGGTCGCTCGGCCGGGGATGACAAGGAGAGCAGCACGAATTGCCAATCTTCTTCCTAGGCCCGGCTTGTCCGGGCCACCCAATCTTCTCACGCGGAGCCGCGGAGTTCGCGGAGAAGTAAGAACCTCCGCGTCTCCGCGCCTCCGCGTGAACCTTCTGGAGATCAGCACCAATGGCTGACCTTCTTCTCGAACTCTTTTCCGAAGAAATCCCCGCGCGCATGCAGGCGCAGGCGGCGAAGGATCTGGAACGCCTCGTCATCGGCGCGCTGAGCGACCGCGGATTGCTGTTCGAAGCCGCTAAGCCGTTCTCCGGCCCGCGCCGGTTGACGCTTGCAATCAACGGCCTGCCCGCCAAGCAGCCTGACGTGAGCGAGGAAAAGAAAGGCCCGCGCATCAACGCGCCCGAAAAAGCCATCGAAGGCTTCTTGCGCTCGGCGGGCGTGACGCTCGACCAATGCGAAAAGCGCGACGATGGCAAGGGCGAATTCTACGTCGCCGTTATCGCGCGCAAGGGCCGCGATACGGCGGAAGTGTTGGCCGAAGTTCTGCCGGAGACCTTCGCGAAACTTCCATGGCCAAAATCAATGCGTTGGCCGCAGCAGACTCCGCCACGCCCTTATGGAAAGGGCGGATACGGTGAAAAAAGTTATGGCACAAATGCTTCGGTGCGCTGGGTGCGCCCGCTGCACGGCATCGTCTGCACCTTGGATGGCGAGGTCGTGCCGTTCGAATTCGCAGGCGTGAAAAGCGGCGACGTGACCTACGGCCACCGCTTCCTGAGCCAAGGCCCCATCGAAGTCCGCCGTTTCGAGGACTACGAGAAGAAGCTGCAAGACGCATACGTCATCCTCGATCCCGCGCGGCGCAAACAGATCATCTGGGAAGACGCAAAGAACCAGGCCTTCGTGCACAACCTCGAACCGATTGCCGACGAAGGCCTTCTCGAAGAAGTGTCCGGCCTCGCCGAATGGCCAGTCGTGCTGACGGGAAAGATCGAAGATCAGTTCATGGATGTCCCCGCAGAAATCCTGCAAACCTCCATGCGCACGCACCAGAAATATTTCTCAACCCGCGATCCGAAGACCGGCAAGCTCGCCAACCGCTTCATCGTCGTCGCCAACATGGTGGCGCAGGATGGCGGTAAGGAAATCGTGGCAGGCAACGAACGCGTGCTGCGCGCAAGATTGTCCGACGCCAAATTCTTCTGGGACCAAGACCGCCAGACGAAACTAGCCGACCGCGTTGAAGATCTCAAAGGCATCGTCTTCCACGCCAAACTCGGCACGCAGTATGAGCGCATGTCGGAAACCCAAAGTCTGGCAGCACATATAGCAAGCACGGTTAAAGCTGACGTAAATTCAGTTACTCGCGCCATCATGTTGGCGAAAGCAGATTTAACCACCGGCGTTGTTGGCGAGTTCCCCGAACTTCAAGGGATCATGGGACGATATTATGCTCTGCACGACAAAGAAGCAGACAAAGTAGCTGACGCAATTCGCAATCATTACAAACCACAAGGTCCGGGGGACGCTGTTCCGTCGGGTATTGTGTCAATAGTAGCCGGCTTGGCGGACAAGCTGCACACTCTTGTTGGTATGTTTGCGATTGGAGAGCGCCCAACCGGTTCGGGCGACCCCTACGCACTTCGCAGAGCTGCTTTGGGCATCATCCGCATAGTTCTTGAGAACAGAATTCGTCTAGGTCTGGGCGAGGTGATAGATCGTCACACGGCATTGGTCAGAAATAGAATCTCGGACACGCTGCCCAAAAAGGAAATCATCGAATCTCTACTGCTATTCGTCGCTGATAGATTGAAAGTCGCGCTTCGTGAAAAAGGCATCCGTCACGATTTGATCGACGCTATCTTCAGCTTGGGTAACGAAGATGATCTCGTTCGCCTCGTCGCTCGCGTTGAAGCGCTGCAAACCTTCCTCAAGTCAGATGATGGCACCAACCTTCTGACTGCCTATAAGCGTGCAGCTAACATTCTCAAAGTCGAAGAGAGGAAGGATGAGACAGACTATTCCGGCTCCCCCGATCCCGAAGCCTTCGTGTTGCCGGAAGAAAAGGCCCTGTTCGTGGAACTCGCCACGGCCGCCGAGCTGATCCGCGCCGAAGTCCAGCGCGAGCGGTTTGTCGAGGCGATGGGCGTCATGGCGCGGCTTAGAAAGCCGGTTGATGCGTTCTTCAACAAGGTGACGGTGAACGACAAAGACCCGGCGTTGCGCAAGAACAGGCTGCTTCTGCTCTCGCGTCTGCGCAGCACGCTTCACTTGGTGGCCGATTTCTCGAAGATCGAGGGATAAAACACCCCCAATTGTCATGGCCCGCGAATGCGGGCCACCCAGTTGGTGAAGGGCTCGGAACTGGAATGTAAGAGGTGCGATTTTTCGCACTCGCGTTTTACGATCACCTGGGTGGCCCGCATTCGCGGGCCATGACAGGAAATGAGTGGAAGATTGAAATGACCAAATGGGTCTACACGTTCGGTAACGGCGCGGCGGAAGCAAACGCCTCGATGAAGAATCTGCTCGGCGGCAAGGGCGCGAACCTGGCCGAGATGAGCAATCTGGGGCTGCCCGTGCCGCCAGGCTTCACGATCTCCACCGAAGTCTGCACCTATTATTATGCGAACGGCGAAACCTATCCGGCCGATCTGAAAGCCTCCGTCGAAACAGCGCTCGCGAGAGTGGGCGAGATCGCGGGCGGCAAGCTGGGCGATCCGGCCAATCCGTTGCTCGTTTCCGTGCGTTCGGGCGCGCGCGTGTCCATGCCGGGCATGATGGACACGGTGCTGAACCTCGGCCTCAATCCCGAAACGACAGAGGGGCTGGCGAAGCTCACGGGCAATCCGCGCTTTGCTTATGATTCCTATCGCCGCTTCATCCAGATGTATTCCGATGTCGTGCTCGGCGTCGATCACGCGCTGTTCGAGGAAATCCTCGACGCGACCAAGGAAGACAAAGGCATCGACCTCGATACCGATCTTTCCGCCGACGACCTGAAGAAGATCGCCCAAGCGTTCAAGGATCAGGTGAAGAAGGAACTGGGCAAGCCGTTCCCCGACGACGTGCACGAACAGCTTTGGGGCGCCATCGGCGCGGTGTTCGGTTCGTGGCATTCCCCACGCGCCAACACCTATCGCAGGCTGCACAACATCCCCGAAGATTGGGGCACGGCGGTCAACGTGCAGGCGATGGTGTTCGGCAATCGCGGCGAAACCTCGGCCACGGGCGTCGCCTTCACGCGCGATCCCTCGACCGGCGAGAACATCCTCTACGGCGAATTCCTCATCAACGCGCAAGGCGAAGACGTGGTGGCGGGCATCCGCACGCCGCAGCCGATCTCCAAAGCCGTGCGCGAACGCCAGGGCGGCAAGAAGCCATCGATGGAAGAGGCGATGCCCGCCGCTTTCGCCGAGCTCAAATCCATCGGCGACAAGCTGGAAGCGCACTATCGCGACATGCAGGACGTGGAATTCACGGTGCAGGAAGGCAAGCTCTTCATGCTCCAGACCCGCACCGGCAAGCGCACGGCGGAAGCCGCCCTGAAGGTGGCCGTGGACATGGTGGGCGAGGGCCTGATCGACAAGCGCGCCGCCGTCGCCCGCGTCGACCCCAATGCGCTGGACCAGCTCCTTCACCCCACGCTCGACCCCAACGCCCCCAAACAGCAGATCGCGGTGGGCCTGGCCGCATCCCCCGGCGCCGCCACGGGCGAAATCGCCTTCACGGCGGACGAGGCCGAAAAGCTGGCCCAGGACGGCCACAACGTCATCCTGGTCCGCACCGAGACGAGCCCCGAAGACATCCACGGCATGCACGCCGCCCGCGGCATCCTCACCGCCCGCGGCGGCATGACGAGCCATGCGGCCGTCGTGGCCCGTGGCATGGGGCGGCCCTGCGTCTCCGGCGCGGGCACGCTGAAAATCGACCTCGCGAACGGCACCATGACGGTCGGCGGCACCACGCTGAAACGCGGCGACGTCATCACCATCGATGGCGCGAGCGGGCAGGTGTTCCAGGGCAGCGTGCCGATGCGCCAGCCCGAACTGACCGGCGATTTCGGCACGCTGATGCAGTGGGCGGATTCCATCCGTACACTGAAGGTCCGCACCAACGCCGACACGCCGTCCGATGCGCAGACCGCGCGCAAGTTCGGCGCGGAAGGCATCGGTCTCTGCCGCACCGAACATATGTTCTTCGATGGGCCGCGCATCGTCGCGGTTCGTCAGATGATCTTGGCGGACCAGAAAAAAGATCGCGAAGCGGCACTCGCGAAATTGCTGCCGATGCAACGCGGCGATTTCGAAGCGATCTTCAAGGAGATGGAAGGCTGGCCCGTCACCATCCGCCTGCTCGATCCGCCGCTGCACGAATTCCTTCCGCACAAGGACGAGGATATTGCCGAAGTCGCTCGCGCGGCCGGCGGCGATCCGGCGAAACTGCGCGCGCGCGCGATCGCGTTGCACGAATCCAATCCGATGCTCGGCCATCGCGGTTGCAGGCTCGGCATCACCTATCCCGAAATCTACGAGATGCAGGCGCGCGCCATTCTCGAAGCCGCGCTCAACGTGGAAGATGCGGGCGGCAAACCCGTGCAGCTTGAAATCATGATCCCGCTGGTGGGATTCAAAACCGAGCTCGATACGCTAAAAGCCCGTATTTCCGGCGTTTCCGACGCCGTGAAGAAAGAACGCGGGCGCACGCCCGCCTATCTCATCGGCACGATGATCGAACTGCCGCGCGCAGCGTTGCGCGCCGCCGAGATCGCGGAAACGGCGGAATTCTTTTCCTTCGGCACCAACGATCTCACGCAGACGACGCTTGGCGTGAGCCGCGACGACGCGGGCACGTTCCTCACCGAATATCTCAACAAGGGCATCATCACGCGCGATCCATTCGTCACGATAGATCAAGAAGGTGTTGGTGAACTGGTTAAGATCGCGGCGGAAAGGGGGCGCAAGACACGCGCCAAATTGAAACTCGGAATCTGCGGCGAACACGGCGGCGATCCGGATTCGATCCGCTTTTGTCACAAAGCGGGCCTCGACTATGTGTCGTGTTCACCATTCCGCGTGCCCGTTGCGCGACTCGCCGCCGCACAAGCCGCACTGCAATCCACAGCGGAAAACGATTAATCCGTGTACGGATAAGCCGCAGAAACCCTGGATTTTCATGCATTACATGACGCTGTGTCATGTATTGCATCGATTCCATTTGACGATTCGGAAATTCGCTGGCACAAGCCTCGCACCAACGGGGCTGCGGAACTTTTTTTAAGCACGACTCACTGAACCGAAATTTTATTCGTTAGGTAGCCGGGACCAGCCTCTATGCAGAACAGTTTGCTCGAAACGCTTTGGCGCGCGGATCGCGTGCTGGCAGGTGCAGTAGCGCTCGTTGCTATGGCAGCGGGCGGCATTGCGGGTGCGGCGATCGTACATCCTCCGCATACGGACAAACCGAAAGCAGCGATTGTCGAAGCCGCGAAAGCGCCCGCGCCTGAAAGCGACACGGTGGACGTTCTCGAATCCGATCCCGCGCTCGCGCAGCTCGTTTCCGAACACAAATGTCTTTCCGAAGCGCTCTACTACGAAGCGCGCGGCGAAGGCGCCAAAGGACAGATGGCGGTCGCGGAAGTGATCTTCCATCGCCTGCACAACAAGCACTATCCGAGCACCATCTGCGGCGTCGTCTATCAGGGCAAGGATACGAAAGACTGCCAGTTCTCGTTCGCCTGCGTGAAACACGCGAAAAACAAGGACGAAGGCGAGTGGGATAGCGCCCAGATGCTGGCCGCCCGCATCCTCACCGGCGTCGCGCGGATGAACGATGTGACCTCGGAAGCCACGCATTTCCACACGATTTCCGTGCAGCCGGAATGGGCCGATCACCTGGTGAAGACGATCCAGATCGGCAACCACATCTTCTATCGCGACGCGCCGATCACGCGGAAAAGCTAGCCTTTCCGCTGCTTCTCGAACGAGCGGTTGAACGCCTCGTCGATCTGCTTTTGCACCTGCTTGCGGATGAAGCGCGGCGCGAACGCCTTGATGCGGTCGATCCATTCAATGCCCTTGGGCACATACCAGTGGATCTTGTCGCTGCTGTAGGCCGCCCACACGGCCTCGGCGATCTCGATAGGCTGGATCAGCCGGAACAGGCCCTTCTTGCGTTCGTATAATTCGTCCTCGGTCGGCTGGAGGCCTTCGGAGCGGTTGGGCGTGTTGCGCAGGATCGCGGTGTCGATCAGGCCGGGCAGGGTGTCCGCCACGCGGATGCCGTGGCGCGCGAACTCAATGGAAAGCGCTTCCGTCAGCCCCTTCACCGCGAATTTCGTAGCCGCATAGGTCGCGATGCGCGGCATGCCGTAGGTCGCCGATGACGACGAGGTGCTAAAGCACAGCGAGTTGGGTGTCGCTTTCAACAGCGGCAGCGCCGAATAGATGCCGTTGATGACGCCAATGAAGTTCACGTTGATGAGGCGCATTGTAGCTTCGTACGGAATGTCCTCGAACCAGCCGCTTTCGCCGATGCCCGCGTTGTTGAACAGCACGTCCATCTTGCCGTCCGTCTCGGCGGCGAATTCGGCGATGGCCGCTTCGTAGTCCTTCTTGTCCGTCACATCGAGCTTGCGCGTGAAGACATTGTCGTTGCCAAGCTCCTGCGCCAGCGTCGAAAGCCCGTTGGTGTCGACATCCATCGCGCCAACGAACCAGCCCTTGGATGAAAACAACTTCGCCGTCGCCCGCCCGATGCCGCTCGCAGCCCCGGTGATGAATATGGATTTGCGCCCCCGCGCCTTGCCAGCCATGAAAGCCCCCTCAAAAGTTGGTTCAGAAATTCACGCGACGCGAAATCGCGCCGTCGACCAGAAGATTGACGCCCGTCGTATAGGACGAAGCCGGGCTTGCAAGAAACACCGCCGCATTGGCGATGTCCTGCGGCGTGGCGGCGCGGCCGGTGGGGTTTCGTGCCATCTGCTGCTTGAAATAGTCGGGCATGCCTTTTTCCACCATGTTCCAGACGCCGCCCTCGAAATAGACCATGCCGGGCGAAACCACGTTCACGCGCACATGCTTGGGCGCATATTGCCGGGCCAGCCCCTTGGCGTGATGGATCAGCGCGGCCTTGATGGGGCCATAGGCGCTCGCGCTGTCGGCCTCCGCGGCGGAGACGGACGATATGATGATGAAAGCCGCATCGCCGCTTTGCTTCGCTGCGTCTTCAAGATACGGCCGCGCCGCTTCGAACGAAACGACCGCGCCCAGCACATCCAGCCGGAAATTCGCATTCCACGAACCTTCGTCGTTGCCGATGGCCATGGCGCCCGCGTTCGAAACGAGGATATTGATGCCGCCCAATTCGTTCGCCGAATTCGCGATGAAGGCCTGCAGCGCCGGCCCGTCTGTGATGTCCACCGACGAGCCCGTCACGCGCACGCCCTTGTCTTTCAACGCCGCGACCGCCGCGCTCACCTGATCGGCGTTGCGCGCGCAAAGCGCCACATTGGTCCCTTCGCTCGCCAGCGTTTCCGCAATCGCCCGCCCGATGCCACGCGTACCGCCCAGAACGACCGCGCTCTTGCCCTTCAGATGCAAATCCATGGGTGTCTCCCGATATTGCCGGGCACAGTCTAGCGTGGCGGAACCTGAAGGTCAGGCCCGGGCTTTCACCCGGTTCGGGTCGAAAGCCTCCGCGATGACCCGAGTGAGATCCTGCTCGCGGAAGGGTTTTGCCAGCTTCACAAGCCCCAGATCCGGTCCGGGCGGAAGTTCGGCATAGCCCGTGGCCAGTACGATGGGAATGCCGGGAAATTCGCGTTTCACCACCTCGGCCAATTGCACGCCCGTCATCTGCGGCATCGCCTGATCGGTGATGACGAGGTCGATGGACGAATCCTGCCGCAGGATGTCGAGGGCGTCCTTGCCCGAATAGGCTTCGGCAACAGTGTGACCCAGTTCTTCGAGCATCGCGGTAGTGTTCATCAGCACCAGCGCATCGTCGTCGACGGCAAGTATGCTGAGCGCGCGGCTCTCGGCCGGCTCCTGTTCCTTGGTCTGGAAGGCGGCGGCCGGCGCTTCTTCCGCCACCGGAAGCCAGATCTCTGCCGTGGTGCCCTCGCCCTTGCGGCTTTTGAGAATGAGAGAGCCGTGCAATTGCTCGGCCATGCCATGCACCATGGCAAGGCCGAGGCCGGTGCCTTTGCCGACGCCCTTGGTGGTGAAAAACGGTTCCGTGGCATGGGCAAGCGTGTCTTCATCCATGCCTTCGCCGGTATCCGTTACCGAGATGCAGACATACGAGCCCGGCTGCAGCGGCCCGCTTTCGTCCTCGATTTTTTCTTCCTTGGCGCCAATGACGATGCGTCCGCCCTCCGGCATCGCGTCGCGCGCGTTCACCGCGAGATTGAGAAGCGCCAGCTCAAGCTGGTTGGTGTCGCCGCGTGCGTGCGCGAGCGCCGGCGGAAAACGTGTTTCGATTTCCACATGCGGCCCCAGCGAGCGTTCTAGCAGTTCGGTCATCCCGCGCACGAGGCTCGGTATGTCGAGTGCCTCGGTTTTCAAATCCTGCCGCCGTGCGAAAGCGAGCATGCGTTGCGTCAACGCAGAGCCGCGGCGGGCGCCCAAAATGGCGTTGTCGAGCAGCGGCGTGATCTTGGGATCTTCCGGCAGGCGCTTGCGCACCAGTTCGATGCTGCCAAGGATCGCCATCAGCAGATTGTTGAAGTCGTGCGCGATGCCGCCGGTGAGCTGGCCGATGGCGTCCATCTTCTGCGATTGGAACAGTGCTTCGCGCGCTTTCTCCAATGTGCGCTCGGCCAGATTTCGTTCCGTGATGTCGCGCGTGATCTTGGCGAAGCCCAGCAGTTTGCCCTTATCGTCCCGAATGGCGTCGATGATGACATGCGCGAGGAACCGGGTTCCGTCCTTGCGGATGCGCCAGCCTTCCTTTTCAAACCGGCCTTCCCGTGTCGCCGCGCTCAGCGCCTTCTGCGGTTCCCCGGTTTCGCGGTCTTCCTTGGTATAGAAGCGGCTGAAATTCTCGCCGATGATTTCCCCGGGCTGATAGCCTTTGATTCGCTGCGCGCCGGCGTTCCAGCTGGATACCCGGCCTTCGGGATCGATCATGTAAATGGCGTAGTCGGTAACGCTCTCGACAAGCAGCTTGAACTGCTGCTCGCTAAGCCGCAGCGACGTCTCGTCCACCAGTGAAATATCCGACCCGATAGCGGCGTTCATTAAAGACGATCCGGCCCCATGCCATCAAAGTAACGATGGTTGCAGGGAAAAGTTCCGTGGCCGAAAGATCAGAAATCCAGTCCAACGTCCAGATTGGCGGCGCTGTGCGTGATCGCGCCCGAGGAGATGTAATCCACCCCCGTCCCGGCGATCGCTCGCACGGTCGCCAGGGTGACGTTGCCGGAGGCTTCCAGCACCGCGCGGCCCTTGGCGAGTTCCACGGCCCGCTTGAGATCGTCCGTGCCCATATTGTCGAGCAAGATCGTATCGACGCCGATGGAAAGCGCATCTTCCAGTTGTGCCAGCGTGTCGACTTCAAGTTCGATCTTGGTCATGTGGCCAAGGCCGGAGCGCACGCGCTCGACGGCCGGCTTGATGCCGCCCGCTGCGACCAGATGGTTGTCTTTGATGAGCACGGCGTCGTCGAGGCCAAAGCGGTGATTGAAACCGCCGCCGCATCGCACCGCATATTTCTCGAGCATGCGAAGGCCTGGCGTGGTCTTGCGCGTGCAGACGATGCGCGCGTTCGTGCCTTCGACCGCATCCACGAGCGCGCGCGTCGCCGTCGCAACGCCGGAAAGACGGCCGGTGAAATTGAGCGCCACACGCTCGCCCGTCAAAATGGCGCGCGCCGGACCTTTGAGGGTGGCGAGCACCGCCCCTTTGCTGGCGCGCGACCCGTCGGGAATTTCAACTTCGAACTGCACCTCGGGATCGACAAGCCGGAACGCGCATTGCGCGGCGATGAGCCCCGCGATGGTTCCATCCTTGCGCGCCGCGAGCCGCGCGGTGATGCGCTTGTCGGCAGGGATAGTGAGTTCGGTCGTGATGTCGCCCGCGCGGCCAAGATCTTCTTCCAGCGCGTGACGCACCGTCGGCTCGATCAGAAGCGCATGCGGCGGGCGCGTGAAGGGCAGGGCGATCATGTCAAAGCACGGCTTTGGCTGGCGAGGCTTCGCGCGTCTCGGCAATGCGCTCCGCATCCGCGAGCTTGAGGAAGGTACGCTGCCCGACCGGATCGGTGGCCGGATAGTCGCTGCGGTAATGTCCGCCACGGCTTTCCTTGCGTGCCAGCGCCGCGGTCGCCACGAGTTTCGCGGTGGCCGTCATGTTCAACAGCGCCGGTTCGCCCGCGCCTGCGCGTTCGATTTGCGCGATGGCGTCGATGGCTTTGGAAAGGCCTTCCGCGTTGCGTTCGAGGCCGACAAGCTTTGTCATCGTATCGCGCAAGGCGTGTGGCGGCGGAGGTGCCGCAAAGCGTTCCGGCGCAGGCGGTTCGCCCGTGCCCTTGCCGGGCGCGATGGTGTTGCGGATGTCGTCCGCCGCGCGCGCCCCGAACACCAGCGCTTCCAGAAGCGAGTTGGAGGCAAGGCGATTGGCGCCGTGCAATCCTGTCGCCGCGCATTCGCCGACGGCCCACAACCCATCGATGGTGGAACGCGCACGCCCATCGGTGGCGATCCCGCCCATGTGATAATGCGCGGCGGGCGCGACCGGTATCGGCTGTGTTGCCGGATCGATGCCCGCGGATTTGCACGCCGCATAGACTGTCGGAAAGCGCGCTGCGAACGTATCGCCCAGCGCTTCGCGGCAATCGAGGAAGACCTTGTGATCCGCCGCGATTTCGCGATGGATGGCGCGCGCCACCACATCGCGCGGCGCAAGCTCCGCGTCGCGATGGATGGCGGGCATGAAGCGCAAGCCTTTCTCGTCGACAAGGATCGCGCCTTCGCCGCGCAGCGCTTCCGTCGCGAGCGGCGCGGGATCGCGGCCAATCGCGATGGCAGTCGGGTGGAACTGCACGAATTCGGGATCGGCGATCACCGCACCCGCGCGCGCCGCCATGCCCAAACCTTCGCCGCGTGCTTCGAGCGGATTGGTCGTGACGGCGTAGAGCGCGCCAAGCCCGCCCGTCGCGAATATGATCGCGGGCGCGCGGAACAGGATAAGCCGCGCATGAGGGCCGACGCCGTAGCGCGCGAACAATCCGGTCGCGCGCCCGTCTTCCATCGCGAGTTCGAGCGCGTGAAAGCCTTCGAGCAAAGTGATGGAGTCCGTCGCGAGCGCGCGTTCGGCCAATGTGCGTGTGACTTCCGCGCCCGCGCGGTCGCCTTTCACATGCACGATGCGGTTGGCGGAATGCGCGGCCTCGCGGCCCAACGCCAGCGTTCCGTCCGCCTTGCGGTCGAACGGCGCGCCATAGGTGATGAGGTCTTCGATGCGGGCGGGCGCCTCGCGCGTCACGAACTCCGCAACCGCCGGATCGCAAATGCCCGCGCCTGCCGCCAGCGTGTCTTCGGCATGGAAGCGCCAGCTATCGGTCGGGTCCATCGCAGCCGCGATGCCGCCCTGCGCCCACGCACTCGATCCCGAAACGCCGGGCCGCGAACCGGCCAGCACAAGGGTAGGGAAGGGCGCAAGCTTGAGCGCAGTGAACAGCCCCGCCATCCCCGCGCCGAGGATCAGCGCGCCTTTGGCCTCGATAACGTTGTCGACTCGGCGGCTCATCGCATCACGCGGCCTTCGCCACCACCGGCATCTTCACCGCAAGCATCCGCTCGACTGCCGCCTTCGCCCGTTCGGCAATCGCGGGATCGACCGTCACTTCATAGGTCATCGTCTCCAGCGAATGCAGGATCTGCGGCAGGGTGATCCGCTTCATGTGCGGGCACAGATTGCACGGCTTGATGAATTCCACGTCGGGATATTCGGCCGCCACGTTGTCGCTCATCGAGCATTCCGTGACCATCACCACGCGCTTGGGGTGATGCTTGCCGACATAGCCGATCATCGCCGAGGTCGAGCCCGCGAAATCGGCTTCCGCCACCACTTCCGGCGGGCATTCGGGATGCGCCAGAACCACGACGCCGGGGTTGGCCTCGCGATACTCGCGGATTTCTTTCGCCGTGAAGCGCTCATGCACTTCGCAATGGCCCTTCCAGGTGATGATCTTGATCTTCGTCTGCTTGGCGACGTTGAGCGCGAGATATTCGTCCGGCGTCATGATGACCGTATCGACGCCCTTCTCGCGCGCGACGTCTTCGACCACCGCAACGGCGTTGGACGACGTGCAGCAGACGTCGCTTTCGGCCTTCACGTCGGCCGACGTATTCACATAGGTCACCACGGGCAGGCCCGGATATTTCTGCTTGAGCAGGCGCACATCCGCGCCCGTGATCGACGCGGCGAGCGAGCAGCCCGCGCGCAGATCGGGGATCAGCACGGTCTTATCCGGCGAAAGTATCTTCGACGTTTCCGCCATGAAGTGCACGCCCGCCTGCACGATGACCTTCGCATCGGTCTTGGCGGCTTCGCGCGCGAGCTGCAACGAGTCGCCGCGAAAATCCGAGACGCAGTGGAAGATTTCCGGCGTCATGTAGTTGTGCGCCAGGATGACCGCATTCTTCTCTTTCTTCAGCTTGTTGATCGCGGCGATGTAGGGCGCGTGCACCGCCCATTCGATCTCCGGCATGACATGGGCGACGCGCTTGTAAAGTTCGGCGGTCTGCCGCGCGATCTCGGGCGTATAGGCAAGCTCCTTCTCGAAGCTTCTCGGCATTTCACCCATATCCCGTCTCCTTATTTATACTCATTTCGAGTATATATATAGGGCAAAAAGACCGGCCTTGAAGGGCCGGGCGAAGCGTTATGCTACACATGAGCATAAATCGGTCAACCCGCCGCCCGGAATGTTGGCGGCGAAAGACTGCCCGTGTTCCCTTTAGGGAACGCTAAGCAACTGTTTTTTAACCAGAAAAAGCCGGAATTTTTAATGAATATCAATACATAGCGTTCATATAGGCACGGTCGCCGGGGGTAGCAGAGCGATCGGGAGAACCTTGTGTCTCGCACAACAGTGATTACCGCGGTGGGGACGGCACTACTTCTTTCAACACCCATCTTCGCTGAGCCCGGTGCGTTTGAAGAAGCGAATTTCTCCGGCACCCTGACAGGCGAATACTCCTACGTCAGTCTTTCCGGCTTACCCGACACCAACATCAAAGGGATTGCGGGCGAGGGTGAGTTCGCGCTCGGCGCGGGCGTCCATGCGCAGGGCCATGCAGGTTACAACTACGCCACGCTTCCCGGTACGCATCTCAGCAACTGGAATCTGGGCGGCTCCGGTTATTGGAAAGGGCAGATGGGACGCGCGGGCGCGGTTGTGAACTACACCGACGCGCATCTCTCCGTTCTGGGAAGCGCGCACACCACGAACTACGGCGCGTTCGGCGAGTATTTCGCCAATGACGATTTCACGTTCGGCGTCAAAGGCGGCGGCTTCAGCGGCGATTTCAATGGCGGCTACGCGGGCGTGCAGGTCACCGGTTACGTCTTTCCCGATTTCGCGCTCACCGGCGGCATCGGCTACACCCATCTCAATCGCATCGGCGCCGAAACCGATCTGACGGTGCAGGGCGAATATCTCCTGTCGCAGGAGACGCCGTTCGCCGTCTTTGCGGGTTACACCTATTCCGATCTTTCGGATGGCGGCGGCAGTGTCAGTACGTTCCTGGTGGGCTTGCGGTTCTACTTCAACACCGACGGCTTCTCGTCCCTCAAGGAACGGCAGCGCTCGGGCACGGTTGGAACCATTGGCGGTTTCGGTCCCGTCGGCCTGAGTTTCTGAGCCAAATTACAGCCTCGTAACTGCAAATTGTAATGATCGGAAATACTCGTTGCAGTTTGGCAACGGACATTTTCTTTCGCGGGAACCTGCCTCCTTTTTAATCGACATCAATGTGAATTGGCCTATAGAGCCCCCGCCCGAGGGGACTTAATGGGCGATTCAACAAGGAGAACTCTGTGTTTCGTAAAGCAATTCTGACGACCGTTTCCGCAGTGGCCATGATGTCGGCGCCGGCGCTCGCCGACGACCTGAACTTCGCCGGCGTCCTGTCGGGCAACTATGTCCATACCGGTTCGGACCTGCCGGACGCGAACGGTTGGGGCATCAACGGCGCCGCAGCCATCGACCTGAGCGATACGGGTTTTGCCGCGGAATTGGACGCGGGTCACAACCACCTGTCGATCTCGAGCGCGGACGCCAACGACTGGAACGTCGGCGGCTCGCTGTTCTGGAAATGCCCCGAAGGCCGCTTCGGCGCGAATGTGAACTACACCGAAGTCAACCTGTCGGTGTTGAGCCTCAGCGGTAACGCGCACGCCACCAACTATGGCGGCTTCGGCGAATATTTCGCGAGCGACATGTTCACGCTCGGCGGGAAGGCCGGCGGCTTCAGCGGCGATTTGAACGGCCTCTATGTCGGCGGCGGCGTGACCGGTTATGTGTTCCCGGATTTCGCGGTGACGGCTTCGGTCAACTTCACCAACTTCAACCACGCATTCCAGGAAACCGATCTGGGCCTTTCCGGCGAATACCTGATCTCGGAAGAGATCCCGGTTTCGGGCTTCGTCGGTTACACCTATTCCGACCTGTCGAACGGCGGCGGCAACGCCAACACCGTGTTCGTGGGCCTGCGCCTCTACACCAACACCACGGGTGCGGCGACGCTGGTGGAACGTCAGCGCAGCGGCACCATCGGCAGCCTGGCGACGTTCGGCCCTCTCGGCATGAACCTCTAAGACTGTCTGCATCGGGAAAGCCGCGCGTCTCGCAAGAGGCGCGCGGTTTTTCTTTCGCCTGTTGACGGCCACGCCCCGCGGCGTATGAGTCAAACAAGGGTGTGGGGGCGATCGGATGGAGACGGAATATCTGTTCTCGGAAATGCTGCCGGTCTCGATCTTCGCCGGATATACGCTGGCAAGTCCCAGCGGTGTCGGAAGCACGGACATCAACCTGTTCTTCGTCGGCCTGAAGATTTATGCCGACGGGCGCACCAGCCGCACCCTCGTGGACCGGCAGCGCAACGGCACGCTAGGATGGCTTTCGAGTTTCGGAACCGTCAATTTCTGATCCGGAGCGGCGATGACGCGCTGGCAGCGCATTCTTGCTATTGCCGCCGGTCTTGTGGTGCTGGCGGGATTGTACGCGCTGCGCCCCGATCACGGCCCGCCGCGCGAAGCGTTCGTGGCGTCGGCGGATGCGCCCTTGTGGTCGTCCACGCCGAACATGAGCGCCACGGAAAACGCCGAACATCATTGGCGCAAGCACGGCCGCGAATTCCCGCAATTGCACAGCGCCGCCGAATATGAAGCCGCTGCGCATGCCTTCGTCAGCGCGCCGCCGCCCGGCACGCTTGTCAAGCATCATCGAAACGGCGACACGCTGTTCTACGATCCGGCGAGAAACACCTTCGCCGTGCGCGCCCGCAACGGCGCGCCGCGCACCATGTTCAAGCCCGACAACGGCATGCGCTATTGGGAGCGGCAATGAGATTTCAGGCCTGTCCCTGTTGCGGTTCGCACACGCTTTCGAAGCGCGGCGCGTATGAGATCTGTTCCGTCTGCAATTGGGAAGACGATCCCGTGCAAGCGAAAGACCCGGATTTCCGCGGCGGCGCCAACGGTTCAAGCCTGAACGAAGCGCGCGCCGCATGGCGGCAGCGAAAAGAACAAGGCTGATTTTCGCGGTTTTGTGTGCCTAAATCCTCTTGGCAAACATCCGAGGACGATATGGACAAATCTTCATCAAACGAATGGGTCAAAGCGGGCGAGACGCTGCTCCCCGAAATGATCGCGCTGCGCCGCGCCATCCACGAAGAACCCGAATTGGGCCTGCACACGCCCAAGACCACCGCCAAAGCGAAGAGGGCGCTCGAAGGCCTGCCGCTCGAAATCGTCGACAGCAAGTCCACAACCGGTTTCGTCGCGCTGCTGCGCGGACCCGCCAACGGACGCACGGTGCTGTTGCGCGGCGACATGGATGCGCTGCCGCTGACCGAAGACACCGGCCTTGCCTTCACCTCGCGCAACGAAGGCGCGATGCACGCCTGCGGGCACGACACCCATGTCGCGATGCTTGTCGGCGCGGCAAAGGCGTTGTGCGAGCGGCGCGACAGGCTCGCCGGTTCGGTGATGTTCATGTTCCAGCCCGGCGAGGAGGGCTATCACGGTGCGCGCTTCATGCTGGAAGACGGCATCATCGATCCGCTGCCAGACGCCGCTTTCGCGCTGCATGTCACGCCAAATGTGCCGAGCGGCTTGATGGCGGGCCGCGTTGGGCCATTGCTCGCCGCCGCCGACCGCTTTGTGGTGACGGTGAAAGGCAAGGGCGGTCATGCTTCCATGCCGCACAACGCCGTCGATCCCATCCCCGTGGCCTGCGAGATCGTGATGGCGCTGCACGCGATGGTCACGCGCCGCATCGAGGCGTTCGATCCCGTCGTGCTGACGGTGGGACGCATCGCTTCCGGCACCACCAACAACATCATCCCCGAAACGGCCGAGATCGAAGGCACGATCCGGAGTTTCTCCGAAGGCTCGCGCGCGCTGGCGCATGAAGGCCTGCAAAGAGTCGCCACCAACATCGCCGCCGCGCACAAAGCCGAAGCGAATGTCGAGATCATCCCGGGTTTCCCGGTGACGATCTGCCATGGCGACGCCGTGGCGCTCGCTAAGAAAACCGCGCAAGCCCTGTTCGGCGACCACGGCTGGCTGCCGATGCCCGCGCCGATCATGGGTGCGGAGGATTTTGCCTACGTCCTCCAGAAAGTGCCGGGCGCCATGTGCTTCCTCGGCGCCACGCCCGAAGGGGGCGACTTCCGAAGCTGCTGCGCACTGCATTCCAACCGCATGGTGATCGACGAAAACGTCATGGCGCGCGGTGCGGCGATGCACGCGGCCTATGCGGAGGCGTTTTTGAACGACGGGTTTGAGGTGGCTTAGTCTTCCATCGTGCGCGGATCGGCCGACTTCAGGCGGCCGTTTTCGAGCCATCGGGCGAGACCCGGTGATAATTCGTTCCTGACGCGGTCGTTGTAGAGTTCGACATCGGCCTGTGTCAGCACGTTGCGCCAACGCTCGTTGGTGCCGCGGTTGATGAACGTGTCCGAGCCTTCCTTGAAAATATTGTCCAGCACGGGCAATAGCGCCCGCCCATCCCGTTTCATCGACTCGAAACGGGCAGATTCGACAAGCGAAGACCATATATCCGATGGTGGGTCGATTTCGAGGAAATCGGCAATTCGCTTCATCTCGCCTGCGAGATCGGCCTTAAGGTCGTTGTAGTGAACTAGCAGCAGATTGGGCCGCTTGCGCTCCGACCAGTAACTTTGCTCGAGGTCGAAAAAGTGGTTGCCGACATAGGCTCCTGCCGACTTCGGATCTATCCAATCGAGATAGAATCCCCGCGGCTCGCTCGGCAGCCTGGGCACGGGGCGCCCGATTGTCTGGTCGGAGAGCCCAACGTTGTCGAGATCGTCCAGGGCTTTCTGCGTGAAGTTCGTGAAATGGTTGTGGAACGACATGCAGGAGTCGCGACCGTCGCGCGCCACATGGATGTATTTCATCTCCTCGTAGATCGGCAGCGCGTCGAACGGCAGATGGCTCTTCACGGCCCTGCGATGTGTCTGCGCACCCAGAATCTGGACTGCTATGTCAATCGGGATTTGAAAGCGGCAATCGATCCACGGTGATGTTTCGATGATCGGTCTTGGCTTCGTCGATTGAAAGATCAGCAGCGCGACAATGCGCTGTGTCCAGGTCGTACCGCATTTTGGGGCGGTCGCCACGACGACATCGCCTTCTCGGGGCTGATACTTATCCCATTGACGGCTGTCGCGCGTCCAATCGCGGACGACGCGCTGCGGCGTGCGTGAAAGCATAGATCGCCCCCATTGCTTGCGAGCTTTAGCACAAGATGTGAACCGTCGGAAAGGCGCTATCTGGTGCGTATACCAAGCCGAAGGCCCGGTGCCGGACGTTCGCGCAACACGTCCTTGCGGAAACGGAAGAGTTCGGCGGGGCGGCCGCGTGCGGGCGCGCTGGTGCGGCCGGTGCCCTCGACCAACCCCTGATCCTCGACCAGCCGGCGGAAATTCTGTTTGTGCAGGCGCACGCCGGAAATCGCCTCCACCGTGCGCTGCAATTCCAGCAGCGTGAATGTCGGCGGCATCAATTCGAACACCACCGGGCGGTATTTCATCTTGCCGCGCAGCCGCGCGATAGCCGTCGCCAGGATGCGGCGATGGTCGAACATCATGGGCGCACCAAGCTGGATCGACGTATCGGATTTCGTCGCGCGCCCGTCGCGCACGGCTTCCTCGATAAGACCGGCTTCATAAAGAAGCTCGTAGCGCTCCAGCACCTTCTCTTCGTCCCATGGCAAGCCATCGAGGCCGAAACAGATGCGCGCGCGATCACGTCTGGCGTCCGCATCCCCCTTGCCGCCTGCTTTCGCAAATGTCTTGAGCGCGGGCGCGATCACTTCGTCGATCACGCGCGGGCGTGCATCGCGCCAGTCCTCCCAGGGGAAGAAGCGATACCATTCGCGCCATTGCGTATCCGGTGTCCTGGGATCGCCGCGCGTCAGCGCGAGATAGCCGACAGACACCACGCGTTGCTCTTCGCCGGATTTCAGCACATGCCGCCCGCGGTCGCCGAAGGTGTAGAGCTGTTCGGCGTAGCCGAGATCGAGCGAGGTCTGTTCGCCCACCCAGCTTCTCAATCCGATTTCCAGCGTGCGGTGATGCAGAGGATCGAAGGGGCCGAAGGGTAGGGAGTCTATCGTCTCGTTGGAGCGATGCACGACAAGCACGCGCGGCCGCTCTTCCGCGACCGAAACGATGGCCGCGCTCAGTCCGATACTGACGGCGTTCTCTGCGCCCGCGCGCTTCATGTAATGCCGAACGCGAGCGGGAAGTGGACCAGCGAGCCTTCGTCGGCCATCGTGCTCGGTCCCATGCGCTCGACCGCCTCGATCATGCGGCCCTCGCGGCCCAGCGCATCGTCGGCCAACCTCACCATCAACCGGTTGGGATTGGCATGCGGCGCGCGAAGGCGAAGTGCCTTTGCGATTTCGTTTTCCCGCACGTGATCCAGCCGGTCGCACACCAGGATGAACGCGGCTGCTGTCGAACGGCTGATCCCGGCCCAGCAATGCACCACCAGCGGTGAGCTGGCGTCCCATATACGTCCGAATTCGAGAAGGGTCTGGATGTGGTCGTCGTGCGGCGCCGCGTTGCCCAGCGATGGATCCGCGATGTCGTTCATGCCGATCTTGAGGTGCCGCTCGGGATGAAACCCGTCGGGCGTTTCAATCATGTGTTCGGGCGACAGCAACGTCACGACATGTGACGGGTTGTGATCGCGAATGGTCTTTTCCAGCCCGGAAAGCGGCGTGATGATGATTTTGGGCATCGGCGGCCTGTGATGATTCGGGCAAGTTAGCACGTCTGCAAAATTCTCAAACGGCGAGGCGGCGGAAGCGGTTCAGGAATTGCGCCTGTGCATCGGCGGCTACAACCGGTAGAAGTCTCGGTATGCGCAAAACACCGGGCGGAAAGCCGAAAAACTTGCGCGCTTCCTCGCGCGCAAAACCGGCAAGCTGAGTTGCCTCGAAATATGCGGCAATATGATCCGCCCGCTTTATTAATTTCACTACTTCCGATGGTGTTTTCGCGGGCAATCCGAAACGCAGATGAATTGCGGAGAGCAATCTTAGTTCGAAATCCTTGTAATCCAGCCCAACTGCCGCCTTGAACGGGCTGATGAGATCGCCGACCACGTATTCCGGCGCGTCGTGCAACAATGCCATCAATTTCAGCGAACGGTCCGCGCGCGGCATCAATTCGCTCACCACACGCTCAACGAGTAAACAATGTTGCGCGACCGAAAAGGCGTGTGCGCCTTTCGTTTGCCCGTTCCAGCGCGCCACGCGGGCGAGCCCGTGCGCGATGTCCTCGATCTCGATGTCGAGCGGCGAGGGATCGAGCAGGTCCAATCTGCGGCCGCTAAGCATGCGTTGCCAGGCGCGGGGCGGCTGTGTCTTCGAAGGCATGGTGCGATTTCCGTTGGGCTGGCTGTTTACCTTAATTTCAGGTTACCGCGCCGACGCATATCGCGCGCCGCCGCGGTTGATAGAATTACCCAATCTTTAAAGCAAAGGCCCTGAGTCCCTTGAAGGCTCAGGCGATTGGGTTGGGTTATGGCGGTCAGGCCCCTGGCGGTGGACAGATACCGCCTGAAGACCGATCCGGCTCGCCTGCCGTTTCACTCCACGGCAGAGTTGCCGGACGCGGACGCGCCTCCCGGACAGGAGCGCGCGGTGCGCGCGCTCGCCTTCGGCGCAAGAATGCGCGAGCCCGGCTACAACATCTATGCCATGGGCGCGAAGGGCAGCGGCAAGCATAGCGCCGTTCAGCGCGCGCTGGAACGCATCGCCGCCACGCGCAAGCCCGCGCCGGACTGGTGCTACGTCCACAATTTCGCCAATCCGCAACAACCGCAGGCCCTGCGCCTGCCGAACGGTGAGGGCGCCGTGTTCAAGCGCGCCATGGCGACGCTTGTCGCCTCGCTCAAATCGGCGATGCGCGATCTTTTCGCAAGCAACGAATACGCGCGGCGCAAATCGTCCCTTGAAGAGGAATTCCGCAACACCGCCGATCTCGCCTTTCGCGAACTGCGCCGTGCGGCGGATGCAAAAGGCTTGATGCTCGTCGAGCCGCACGAAGGCCGTTTCGAACTGAAGCCGCAGCGCCACGGCGAATTGCTGAACGACGAGGAACTGGCCGCTCTCCCGGCCGAAGAACGCGACCGCCTCAACCGCGCGCGGCGCGAATTGCGCACATTGCTCGATCAGGCGTTGACGGCGCTTTCGACATTGCGTGCCCAAAAGGATTCGCAGTTGCGCGGGCTGGACCGGTCGACGGGCGAGGCGCGGCTGCGCGACTTGCTGCAACCGCTCTACCAGCGTTTCGGTTCGGGCGAAGACGTGCGCCATTACCTCAACGGCCTGTCGCGCGATCTGTTGCTAAATCTGAGCCTGCTGCAATCCATCGCCCGTGGAGAAGCCGAGGTGAAGGCCGCGGCGTTCCACCGCTATGAAGTGAACCTGTTCATCGACAATACAGGGCTCAAGGGTGCCCCCGTCGTCCAGGTCGGGCTTCCGATCCTCTCGCGACTGGTCGGCAAGGTGGAGCGCGTGCCGCTCATCACCACCACGGTCACCGATTTCATGTATGTGGTGCCCGGTGCGCTGCATCGCGCCAATGGCGGTTTCCTGCTGATCGAAGCGCTGGAGCTTCTGCAACAGGAGGAATCGTGGAACGCCCTCAAGCGCGCCCTGCGCGAAGGGCATATCCGCATCGAAAGCCTCTCCGACATCCGCGAGCGCGCACAGACCATGGCGATTGCGCCCGAGCCCGTTGCGCTGGACGTGAAGGTGGTCCTGTTCGGCGAACCGTGGGTGTTCGACCGCATTCGCACACTCGATCCGGATTTCGCGGAATTGTTCAAGGTGCAGGCAGAATTCTCCAACACCGCCGAACGCAACGACATCCATTGCCTTTCGCTGTTGCGCGGGATTGCCGGACTGTCGCGCGCCGATCGCGTGCGCCATCTCGACCGTTCCGGCGCGGCCCGGCTGATCGACGAGGCCTCGCGCATGGCCGGCGATGCCGAGCGCATCTCGGTGCGCATCGGACATCTCTACGATCTCGTCTGTGAAGCCAACGCCTATGCCGCCGATGCACGCCGCCTGCTGATCACCTCGTGGGATATCGAGCGCGCGCTTGCCGCCAAGGAAGATCGCGCCGGCCGAATGAAGGCGCTGGAGCAGGATCTCATCAAACGCCGTCTCGTCTTTATCGAAACCGAAGGCGCGCGTATCGGACAGGTGAACGCGCTTACGGTGATCAAGGCGGGAGGCCATGATTTCGGCGCGCCCGCCCGCATCACCGCGAGCGTGGGCCCCGGACTGGGGCAGGGGGTGCGCATCGACAGGCTCGCACACTACACCGGTGTTTCGCCCCGGCGCGGCGCGCAAACCCTGGCGGGCTATCTCAACGCCACCTATTCGCCCTTCGTGCCGTTGTCTCTCATGGCGAGCGTCGCCTTCGAGCAATGTTACGGCCCCATCGACGGCGACAGCGCCAATGCCGCCGAACTCGTCGCCATCCTGTCCGCCATCGCGGATGTGCCGGTGGCGCAGGGCATCGGCATTACGGGTTCGATCGATCAGCACGGTGCGATGCAGCCGGTCGGCGGCGTAAACCAGAAGATCGAGGGATATTTCGACGTCTGCACCATGCGGGGCCTGCGCCCCGGCCATGGCGTCATCATTCCAAAGGCGAACGCCGTAAACCTGATGCTGCGCGACGACGTGGCCGAGGCGGCGCGCCGGGCCGTTTTCACGGTCTATGCGGTGGACACGGTGAACGAGGCTCTCGAGGTGCTGACGGGCCTTTCGCCCGGCTCGCGCGCCCAGCGCGGCTACCCGCGTGGAAGCTTTCACCGCCTCGTCACGGACCGCCTTATGGAGTTCGCGCGTCCCCGCACCTTGCGCCCGATGCAACTCGACCGCTGGTGGTAGCGTTTCAAAAGCGGCATACTTTCGGGGTGAAGGCGGCCAACTCTCGGCAGGGAGACGAAGGGCCATGACGATCAGGCTCATTCTCGCGCCGCTCACGGGCGGCAAGCGCGATGCGCTTACGTTGGCGAGCGCGTTTGCGGCCGCCGAACCGCTGAAGGCGCATGTACGTGCGTTGTTCGTCCGGCCCGATCCGACCGAAGCCTTGCCGTTCTTCGGCGACGAGGTCGCGCCCGCGATGGCCAACGAAATCGTCGATGCGGCACGCGAGGCTGCGGACGCTTTTTCCGCGTCCGCGCAGGCTTCTCTGAATGCCGCCGCCGCGGCCGCAGAATTCGAGGCCGTGGAGCAACCCGCACCGGGCCCTTCGGTTTCCTTCTTCGAAATGAAAGGCCATTTCGCCGATTGCGTTACGCGCGCAGGCCAGCTTGCCGACCTCATCGTTTTCGGACCGTTGAGGGAAGGAGATCATCCGGGGCTTGCGGAAGCGTTCGAGGCGTCGCTTTTGAAATCGGGTTCGCCGATCCTTCTGGGATCGGATGACGAGCAGCGAACCTTTGCGCGCATCGCCATCGGCTGGAACGCGAGCGCCGCCAGTGCTCATGCCGTGCGCGCGGCACTTCCCTATCTGGAGAAGGCGAAAACCGTTCAGGTCATCGTGGTACAGGGAACCGGTGTTGCCGAAACCGATATCGAAAGCGTGAAATCCTATCTGCTGGCGCACGGCGTCGACGCGGAAATCGTCCGCACCGAACTTCAATCGCGATCGGTGGGTGACGCGCTGCTGGAAACCGCGGTGAGCAACAAGGCGGACCTTTTGGTACTTGGCGGATACGGCCACGGCCGCCTGCGCGAATGGCTGACGGGCGGCGTCACACGGCGGATTCTGAGTCAGGCGACGTTACCGCTGTTCTTGGTGCATTAGGAACAGTATGTAGTCGAAAAATTGAACTCAAATGTCATGACCCGCGAATGCGGGCCATGACAGGTTTTGATTGATCGACCCTCAGAACAACAAACGCAACGCAACCACGATCAGCGTTGTCGCAAGGATCAGGCGAAGCGCGATATCCGGCACCTTGGGCGCGATATAACTCGACAGCATGATGCCCGGCAGCGAGCCGATGAGCAGCGACGTCAGCAGGTCGGCGTTGATGGGGCCGAGGATCAGCGAATGACCCAGCCCCGCCACAAGGGTCAGCGGCACCGCATGGGCGATGTCGGAGCCGGCGATACGCACGATGGGGATTTTCGGATAAAGCAATATGAGCGCCGTCACGCCCAGCGCGCCCGCGCCCACGCTCGACAGCGAAACAAGCACACCCAGCACGAACCCCGTCGCGATGGTCGCTCGCCGCGTCAGCGTCTCGTCGAGCGTACCCACGCGGCGGACATAGGTTTCCATCAGCCATTTGCGGAAGATCAGCGCCAGCGCCGTGAGCAGCAGTGCGATCGCAAGCACATGGGTGACGATGCCGTTGATCTTTTCGGAATCGACATGCAGCGCATAGAGCACGCCCATCATCAGGATGACGCCGGGAATGCTTCCGCTCGCCAGCCGGGTCACGATCCGCCAGTCGATTGTCCTGTTGAAGCCGTGGACCAGCGAACCGCCGGTCTTGGTGATCGAGGCGTAGAGCAGGTCGGTCGCGACAGCCTTTTCGGGCGAGATGCCGAAAAACAGGATCAGTACCGGCGTCATCAGCGAGCCGCCGCCCACGCCCGTCATGCCGACAAGAAAGCCCACTCCGAAGCCGGAGATCACATAAGCCAGTCTTATGCCTTCGAAGTGAAACATGCCGTTCGCGTCGAGTGGTTCCGTTATGCCGCGCGGAAACAAACCCCCGCGAAACGATGTGAAATGGCTTAGTTCAATTTCCGCAGGATGACGCTGCCCGCCGAATACCCCGCTCCGAACGAGCATAGCAAGCCCAGCGCGCCTTTCGGAAGATCGCGGTTGTATTTGTGGAAGGCGATGACCGACCCCGCAGAACTTGTGTTGGCATATTCGTCGAGGATGTTGGGGGCCTCGCCGGGAAGGGGATCGCGGCCCAGCACGCGCCGCGCGATGAAGTCGTTCATGTTGATGTTGGCCTGATGCAGCCACATGCGGCTCAGTTGCGCAGGCGCGATGTTGTTGGCGGCCATGTGCTCGAGGATCAACTCCGACACCATCGGGACGACTTCCTTGAACACCTTTCGTCCCTCCTGGACGAACAGCTTGTCCGGCTGGCCGATGCCTTCCGGCGCCGCGCGGTTGAGGAAGCCGAAATTGTTGCGGATGTTGTTGGAGAATTTGGTGACGAGCTTGGTCGAAACGATTTCCCAGGCATTGTCGCCGCGCGCGTCTTGCGTACGCTCGATCACGAAAGCCGTTGCCACGTCGCCGAAGATGAAATGACTGTCGCGGTCGCGGAAATTGAGGTGCCCGAACAGATTTCGGGATTGCACACCAGGATCGCGCGCGCATGGCCGTTGGCCACCATGTCGGCGGCCGCCTGAAGGCCGAAGGTGGCCGAAGAACATGCGACATTCATGTCGAAGCCGAAGCCGTCGATGCCGAGCGCGTCCTGCACTTCCACGGCCATCGCCGGATAGGCGCGCTGCATGTTGGACGCCGCCACCAGCACCGCGTCGATATCGCCGGTCGTCCGGCCAGCCGCGGCGAGTGCGTCCCTCGATGCCGCCACCGCCATTTCGGCCAGCACCGAGATCTGGTCGTTGGGCCGTTCGGGGATGCGCGGGCACATCACTTCGGGATCGAGCACGCCCGCCTTGTCCATCACATAGCGGGCCTTGATGCCCGACGCCTTCACGATGAATTCGGCGGAGGAGTTCGTCAGCGCCTGCACCGATCCCTCGGCAATGGCGTCTGCATGGCGGCGATTGTACCGGGCGACATACTCGTTGAACGAGGCCACCAGCTCGTCGTTGGAAATGGAATTGGGCGGGGTGAACAAACCCGTCCCGCTGATCGCGATGGAAGCCAAGCTGGCCATCCCTTTGATTTGATTTGTCCCTAGGCTGGCGCAGCCGCGCCCCCAAGGCAAGGAAACCGACCCGCCCTTTAGACAGTTTTGGCCGTCCCGCCAATGCGGCGAGGGTTCCCCGCTTCCCCCCTCCGGCTCGCAAAGCTCGCCTCCTCCCCCGCAAGCGGGGGAGGACGATGCCGCCTTATCCTCCCCCGCTTGCGGGGGAGGTGCCCTCGCGTAGCGAGGCGGAGGGGGGAAGTCGCCGTCCCGTTCCCATCCCCCCGCAAAATGTCTAAACCCCGCCGCATGAACGACCAGAAAGCCCTGGTTCTCTTCTCCGGCGGCCAGGATTCCACTACCTGCCTCGCCTGGGCGCTCGACCGTTTCGAAAACGTCGAAACGGTGGGCTTCGCCTATGGCCAGCGCCACGCGGTGGAACTGGATGCGCGCCCGCTTATCCTCGAAAAGCTGCGCGGTTTTCCCAAATGGGCGGATCGTCTTGGCACGGATCATCTGCTGCCGCTCGATGTGCTCAAACAGATCGGCGGCACGGCGCTGACAGATGACCGCAAGATCGAGATGGGCAGGAACGGCCTTCCGACCACCTTCGTGCCCGGCCGCAATATCCTGTTCCTCACCGCCGCGGCGGCACTCGCCTATCGCCGCGATTGCCGCCATCTGGTCGGCGGCATGTGCGAGACGGATTTCTCCGGCTATCCCGATTGCCGCAACGGCACGATCAAGGCGACTGAACGCGCGCTATCGCTCGGCATGGATGTGGAATTCACCATCCACACCCCGCTGATGTGGATCGACAAAGCCGCGACATGGAAACTCGCCGAAGACCTCGGCGGAAAACCGCTGATCGATCTCATCATCGAAGACACCGTCACCTGCTATCAGGGCGACCGCGCGCACAAACACGCCTGGGGCTATGGCTGCGGCACATGCCCCGCCTGCGATCTGCGCGCGAAAGGCTATGCGGGTTACGCGCCGTGACTTATTCGGTGAAGGAGATCTATTACACGCTGCAAGGCGAGGGCGCCCACACCGGACGCGCCGCAGTCTTCCTGCGCTTCGCAGGCTGCAATCTGTGGACTGGCCTCGAACGCGACCGCGCCACAGCCATCTGCCAATTCTGCGACACCGATTTCGTCGGCACCGACGGCCCCGGCGGCGGCAAATTCGCGACCGCCGAAGACCTGGCCGAAGCCGTGCGCGCCAAATGGCCGAAAGATTTGCGCGCGCAGCCTTATGTGGTCTGCACCGGCGGCGAACCCTTGCTGCAAATCGACGAAGCGCTCATCGCGGCGTTGCACGCACACAGTTTCGAAATCGGCATCGAAACAAACGGCACGCTGCTACCGCCACCCGGCATCGACTGGATATGCGTCAGCCCGAAAGCAGGCGCGGATTTCCAGTTGAAACGCGGCAACGAGTTGAAACTCGTCTATCCGCAAAAAGACGCGCCGCCGGAGAAATACGCCTCGCTCGATTTCGCCAATTTCTTCCTGCAACCGATGGACGGTCCCGACCGCGAAGCCAACACGAAGGCCGCCACCGAATATTGCCTCGCGCACCCGCAATGGCGGCTCTCGCTGCAAACTCACAAGCTGATCGGGATTCCCTAGGCCTTCAGCTTTCGCGGCGCCGTCTCGCGCATCAGCATCATCGCCACCACCGCAATCGCATACGCACCTGTCATGTACCACGCGGGCGCCAGCGTGTTGTGCATGTTCTCGATCAGCCATTTGACGATGGGCTGCGCCGAACCGCCGAACACAGCGATGGAAACCGCATAGACAATGGACACCGTTCCGGACCGTATCCGCACCGGCATGGTTTCCGTCAGCGCAACGATCACCGGCGTTGCGCTCAGCGCCAGCAGAATGCTCATCACCGCGGCCATGCTGTAGAGCGCCAGGGTCGTGCGATAGGTCGAGATCACCCAGAAGGCGGGAACAGCAGTCAGCACAACAAGCACGCCGAAACCGACCATCAGCGGCTTGCGCCCGAAGATGTCGGAGAAATACCCGCTCAACGGCTGGAACGTGATGGCACAGACGCCCAGCACGATGTTCACACCAAAGGAAATGTTCGCGGGCATGTGCAGCGTATCGATCGCATAGGTCGTCATGTAACCGCCGACATAGGTGGCGATGGTCCCGCCCATCAGCATCATCAATCCCAGCAGCGCGGCAACGCGATACGGCTTGAATTCTTCCCAGCGCGATGTTTGATCGCCCGGCATCGAAGAATGTGTTTCGGGCAGATTGCGGCGAGCGATGATTCCGAAAGGAACGATCACCGCGCCCAAAAGAAACGCAACGCGCCAACCCCAGTCTGTCAATTGCTGGTCCGTAAGCGCGCTCGCCAGCACCGTGCCGACAATGCCCGCCGCAAGCACCGCCGTATCCTGCGTCATGTATTGCAGCGAACCGTAAAATCCGCGCCGCTCAGGAGGCGCAGCCTCCACAAGAAACGCCGTCGAAGGCCCCACTTCGCCGCCCAGCGCAAAGCCCTGCAACAACCGGAACAGCACCACCAGAATGGGCGCCGCGATGCCGATCTGCGCATAGGAAGGCGTCAGCGCCAACCCGATCACGCCCAACCCCATCAGCGTGAACGAAAGCACCATGGCCGGCCTGCGGCCGATCCTGTCCCCCATATTCCCGATCACGATGCCGCCGAGAGGTCTCGTCAGGAATCCGACGCCGAACGTGATCAGCGTGAACAACAGGCTGTTCGAGCCGGTCGCGAAGGGAAAGAAGGTGTGCCCGATATAAACGGCAAAATAGCTGAACGTCAGGAAGTCGTAGAACTCCAGCGCATTCCCCGCCGCCACAGCAGCGACATGCCGCGCAAGCAGCTTGGGCTTTTCAGCCGGGATGTCCCCTTCGGCAACGGCCACCATGTCAGCCCCCATTTGAGGGGATGCTAACACAACAACTCACCCTCCCCTTGAGGGAGGGTCGAAAAATTCGGAGCAAAGCGGAGAATTTTTCGGGGAGGGGTTCAAGTTGTGGCCGCGATGACCCCTCCCCGAAATTTGCAAACGCAAATTTCGACCCTCCCTCAAGGGGAGGGTTGGTGGTTTATACCGAAGCCACCCGCCTCAACTGCTCGTGCCGCGCTTTCGGCTCCCGCGCCCGCAAATCGTCCAGCAGATCCCGCTTCATCCCGGCAGCCGACGGCTCGTCCCACAAATTCCGCCATTGCAGCGGATCGTTCTTCAGGTCGTAAAGCTCGCCCTCGCTGCCGTCATAGATCGACGATTTGTTGTAGGCCGTCACGATCCACCCGTCGCGATAAAGCGTGCGCAGCGAAACCGATGTGCCGTTGAACTCGGAATCCCATTCGGTGAACACCGCCTCGCGTTTGGCCGCATCGGCACCAGAATGGGGCAGGGCAAACCCCTCCATCCATTCGGCCGGTTCAACACCCGCGATCTCGCAGAACGTCGGCGCGAAATCGACTTGTCCAACGGGCGCATCGAAAACCTGAGGCGCGATCTTCGCATTCGGCGCAGGCCGCCAGATTAGCGGCAGCCGCATCAGGCTTTCCACATGATGCGGTCCCTTGAACAGCAAACCGTAATCGCCCTGGAATTCGCCGTGATCGGTGGAGAAGATCACATCCGTATCGCCGTCCCATCCGCGCGCACCGATCCTGTCCATCACGCGCGCAATGGCCTCGTCGATCAACTCGTTCTTCACATGCGTCAGCGCATCGATCTCACGCAGCTGATCGATGGTGAGAGTCTTCGGCACCCAATCCGGCGGCGCCTCGTAACAAGTCACGCGCTCGCCCGTCCACCATTCGCGCCAATGCCGCGGTTTGCCCGAAAGGATTTCGTCGATCTTCTCATGGCTGCCCGGATACCCCGCGGGCACATCCAAATCGCGCCAGTTCACGCGCCCGATCTCGCTTTCCGGCGGATCCCACGGATGATGCGGATCGGGAAAACTCATCCAGACGAACCAGTCATCGTCAGCCGAAAGCGAATCCAGATAGGCAAGCGTACGATCCGCCACCCAGTCGGTGTGATAAAGCGAACGCGGCACCTTGTTGTGCTTCACCTGTATCGCGCCCGTATCGCCTTCGCCGAACGAATTTTGCGCCATCGTCGCCGGATTGAGGACCGGATAGAAGAAGTCCTGAACCTCGGGATGCTTCTCCATTAGCCAGCGCGGATAATGCAAAAGCCCCCGCGCTCCATGCGCCGCCAACTCCATATGATCGAACCCGCGATGCGGCCCAAACTCATGCAGCATCGCCATGCGGTTTTCATAAGCCGATATATCGAGAAACGGCTCGAAATGCGCCTTCCCGATCAGCGCCGTCTTGTAATTCTTCTTCTCTTTCAGATACCGCGCGACAGACGGCGCATCCGCCGGCAACGGCACCCCATTCATCCACACGCCATGCGTCGAAACATATTGCCCCGTGACCATTGTGGACCGCGCCGGCATGCAGACAACATTCTGGGCGTGGCAGCGCGTGTAATTGATGCCATCCTTCGCCAGCTTATCGATAGCAGGCGTCCGCGCGATCTTCTGCCCGTTCACGCCGATAGCGTCGAACTGCATCTGATCGGTGGTGATGAAAAGAATTTTCCGGCCCATGCTTCGCCCCAGAATATCGCTGTGTCTTTCTTACCTCCCCCTCGCGGGGAGGTCGACAGCGCGTCAGCGATGGCGGGTGGGGGGACGCGCAACGAAGGCGGTGCGCGAAAATAGATTTCTCGCCTGAAGCGCGCGGTTGTTCTTCTGCACCGAATTTGCTGCGCGTTCCCCCACCCGCCGCTACGCGTCGACCTCCCCGCGAGGGGGAGGTAAGTCATATGCGATTGCCCTGCGGCGAAGTGAAGGGAAGAAAATTCAAAACCACGTCACAATCTCATCCATATTCGGACGCGGCCGTTCTTCCAGCTTCACATCCGATGTGCCGATGTAGACAAACCCCGCAATCCGCTCCCCCGGCTTCAATCCCAGCCCCTCTTTCACCTGCGCGTCGTAAGCGCACCATTCCGTCAGCCAGTTCGCGACGTAACCCATCGCATGCGCCGCGATCAGCATGTTCTGGCAAACCGCGCCCGACGAAAGCACCTGCTCCCATTCCGGTATCTTGATGTTCTCCGTCACGCGACTGACCACGCCCACCACCACGGGCGCGCGCAGGAATCTTTCGCGTTCTTCGTCCTGGTGCTTTTCCTTTTCGCCCACGGCCTTCTTCGCCTCGGCCAGCACGTCGCCCATGCGTTTGCGGCCCTTGCCCTCGAACACGATGAACCGCCACGGAAACAGCTTGCCGTGATCGGGCACGCGCGCCGCGGCCTGCAGAATCAGCGCCAACTCCTTCTTGTCCGGCCCCGGTTCCGTCATGGCCTTGGCGGTGCCCGAGCGGCGGGAAAGCAACAAATCCAAGGTAGTAGGCGAGGGCCGGTTCAGGACATGGCCGTCATGTGCAGAAGTACTCAATGGAAAATACCCTTTGGGGTTGGCGAAGCCGGGGATGGCTTCCTATCTAAACATGGAAACGACGGACGGAAGACCTATGGCACTCCCGGATGACGATATCGAACTGCGCCGCATTCAATATGAGGTCCACCAGTTCAAGAACCACCTTCTCACCTATCTAGCCGTCATCGGCGTGATGTTCCTGGCGAACATCGTCGGCGGCTGGTGGTGGGGCGGCAACTTCTTCTTTTTCTGGGTGGCGCTGATCTGGGGCATCGTGCTGGTGGTCCAGGCGTCCCGGCTGTTCGGCGGCCACATAGGCCGCGAATGGGAAGACCGCATGGTCGATCACATCATGGCCCGCAGGCGCGGTACCTACAGCCCCTATCGCAGCAGCTACCGCCCGCAACCCGGCCCCATCGTGACGCCGCCGCCCGCGCCGGAGCCCCCGGCCCCGCCATCTCCCAATCTTCCGGCTTAAGGAAGCTGACTAACCTAATGAACTGGCTGGCGTTTCAGGGGTTGTAGGTGAGGACGATTAGGAAATTTCATAATCGCCCCCTACAATAAGAACCAAGAGGAAGTCGCAGAGATGATGATGCCCGTACCGCACGAAAAACTCGCGATCTGCGATCCGATCTGGAAGGCCTTGCGCCAAGAAGCCGAGGAGATGGCCGAGAGCGAGCCGTCTCTGGCGAGCTTCGTCCACGCCACCATCCTCAAGCATGATCGGCTGGAAGGCGCATTGGCCTACCACCTCGCCAACAAGATCGGCGGCGAGGATGTGAGCCCCATGCTCACGCGCGAAATCTTCGAAGAGGCCATCGACGCCGATCCCGGCATCGGCGCCGCCGTGCGCGCCGATCTCTCCGCCGTGTTCGAACGCGATCCCGCCTGCCATTCCTATGTGGAGGCGTTCCTCTTCTACAAAGGCTTCCTCGCGCTACAGGGCTATCGCGTGGCGCACTGGCTCTGGCATCAGAACCGTCATCCCATGGCGCTGTTCGTGCAAAGCCGTATCTCCGAATTGTTCGATGTCGATATTCACCCGGCAGCGAAGCTGGGCCGCGGCATCATGATCGACCACGCCACCGGTGTGGTGATCGGCGAAACCGCCGTGGTGGAAGACGACGTGTCGATGCTGCATGGCGTGACGCTGGGCGGCACCGGCAAGGAAGAGGGCGACCGCCACCCGAAGATCCGCCGCGGCGTGCTCATTTCCGTCGGCGCGAAAATCCTCGGCAACATCGAAGTCGGCGAATATTCCCGTGTCGGCGCAGGCTCGGTGGTGCTGAAAGACGTGCCGCCCGGCTGCACCGCCGTCGGCGTTCCGGCCCGTCTCACGGGTTGCGCTGGCGCGAAAAACCCCTCGCAGGAAATGAATCAGGTCATCGAAGACCCGAGCACGGATTTTCAGATCTAAGACTTCCCCCCTCCGGTTCACTTCGTGAACCTCCTCCCCCGCAAGCGGGGGAGGAAAATCAGAGCGCGTTTTAAATCCTCCCCCGCGTGCGGGGGAGGGGGACCACAAGCCAGCGCGAAGCGCGTGCGAAGTGGTGGAGGGGGTAAGCCACGCTTACATCGCGTCCTGCAATTTGTACCAGAGCAGCGCCGCCGTCACGAGCGGCTTGCGCAGCAACGGCCCGCCGGGAAATTTCTTCGCAGGCACTTTCGCGAACACGTCGAACCGCTCGCTCTTTCCTTGCGCCGCTTCGGCGAGCAATTTGCCGCCCAGCGTCGCCAGCGCAACGCCATGTCCCGAATAACCGTGCGCGAAGAACACCCGCTCGCCGATCCGCCCGAAATGCGGCATGCGCGTGCGCGTGATGCCGACCGTTCCGCTCCACGCATATTCGATCGGCTGGTCGCGCAGCATGGGAAACACCTTCACCATGCGCGGCCGCACGATGGATGCGACATCCTTCGGCACGGAGAAATAGCTCTCGCGGCCCGCGAACAGAAGCCGCCCGTCGGCGCTCTTGCGGTAATAGTCAAGCACGTGCCGCGTATCGGCCACCGCAACGTCGGATGGAATAAGCCGCCTGCTCAGGAATTCCCCCAGCGGCGCCGTCGCCACCATGAAACTCTCGACGTGGGCGATATAGGGCGCAAGCTGCGGCGCCACGCTCGCGGTGAACGCATCGCACGCCAGAAGGATATGATCGGCCGTCACCGTGCCCTGCGCGCAGGTGACCTTGCCGCCTTCCACATGCAGCGCGCGCGAATGCTCGAAGATCTGCGCGCCCGCCTTTTCCGCCACGCTCGCCAATCCGCGCGCATAGTTGAGCGGATGCAGATGCCCGCCGCCCGCATCGAACTGTCCGCCCGGATAGATGCTGGTGCTGAGGTGCGAGGCGATCTCCGCCGCATCCATCATCCGCACATCGTTGTAGCCGTAGGATGCGTTGAGATGCGCGGTCTCGTCGGCCAGCACCGTCAGCGCCTCCTCATTGTGTGCGGCGTTCACCAGCCCGGCCTTGAGATTGCACTCGAGCTCGTGCCGCTCGATCAGGCCGCGAACCGTGGCCTTTCCTTCTTGGGCAAGTTCCCAAAGATCGCGCGCATGCTCCTTGCCGAGCCAGGCTTCGAGTTCGGCCTGCGACTTGCGATGCCCGGAATGGATCTGCCCGCCGTTGCGCCCCGATGCGCCAAAGCCGATGCGCTCGGCCTCCAGCAGGATCACGCGCGCGCCGCTCTGCGCCAGATGCAGCGCCGCCGACAGGCCGGTATAACCGCCGCCGACGATGCACACGTCGGCGCGTTCGTTCCCCGGCATCGCCGGGCAGGTCGATGCGGGCTTCGCGGAAGCGGCGTAGTAGCCCTGGGGGCCGGGCGTGTTCATGCCGTGGGAGTGACGCTGAGAATCGGCAAAATCAAGGCCGATCTTGACCCATAAGGGGGCTCATGCGAATGGACTTGCCTCGCCCATAGGACTTTTGGCTTTGACCCGCAGCGAAATCTGGCGCATCGAAAAATACCTTCGCAATCTCTTCCGCCTCGACACCATCACCGTGGTGGAGCGCCCCAAACAGGCCGACTCCGTCGAGGTCCAGGTCAACGGCGAATTCATCGGCGTGATCTTCAAGGACGAGGAGGACGGCGAAACCTCCTACGCCTTCAACATGGCGATCCTCGAAATGGATCTGCCGCCGCCGCCAGCCTCGCGGACGTGAACTCACAAAAGTTTTTCCTTATTTCCTCTGAAGGAACGACCGCACGAGCGCGTCCGCGCCCGCGCTGATCTCGCGCCATTTCGCCAGCTGTGCACGTTTGAAGCGGTAGCTCAGCGCCACGCCCTGCGTCAGCGGCGTCTCGCGCAGGCAACTCGGGCTCGGCACCTCCGCGCTGAACTGCACGCAGCGGAACACCGCCGGTCCCCGCGCGGTCTGGCCGACGAAAAGGTCTTCGCCGCGATAGCCGGAGTCGCTGCGGAATTGGTACTGCGTCAGCCCATAAGGCCCGGTCAGGCCCATCTGGTTGTCGACGTAACCCATATAGATGCGCTTGAGCCGCTCGCTCTCGGTGAGGTTCAGGCGATCCCCGCGCACCAGGATGAAGATCGCGCCAGAGTCCGGCGCGTTGCTGGCAAAGCGTTGGGCATCGGCAACGGAGAAGCCGCGGAAGTCGGGCAGCAAGGCAAAAAGCGCCAGGTCGTTCTGTTCGCCGCCGCGCTGCGCGGAACGGTAGACGATATGATTGGCCGGGATCGCGAAGGCCACGCCGTTGACCGTGAGGTGAACCGGCGTCGTCGCCGCGGTCGGTGACGGCACGTCGCGCACGAAACTCGCCGGACGCGGCCCGACGTAATAATAGAGCATGGCCGCCGACAGAACGGCCGTCACCACGAACACGGCAAACGGAACAAGCCAGCCCGACCGCTTCTGGATCGGTTCTCCGGCGTCGTCGGCGGTAGGAGTCATGACCATGGTCCGCGAGGCTCGCCTGAATTGGTCGGCGCAGCACGCAGGCTGCTCTTACCATGACCAACGGCGGCACAAGCCCATCTGCTCCGGCAAACGGGCGATTGTTGGCGGCCGTGACGTCTTTGCCGCACGCCGCCATGGTTATCGGGAAGCGGGAACTGACCCGTCATGGCACATTTTATCCGCGCGGACCCAGGGAAACCGAGGCACGATGCCTGCAAGACGGTGAAGGGGCGGCTCGCGGTGAGACAATGCTGCGCGATTTGTATGTTGTGGTTTTCTCGATAGCGACCGGTTTCACCGTGTCGGGCATCCTCGCGAATATCTGCCAGCTCCTTTTCCCCAAAGCGGAAGGCGGCTTCGCCAGAACCGCCCATATCGGGGTCATGGTTTTCGCCGGGCCCAGCGTGTTGTTCGGCACGTCCTTCAAAGCAATGCGCGAACAGAAAAGCTCGCGCGGTGCCTTTTGGTTTGCCGCCATCGTGTCGGGTTACTGGAGTCTGGTGCTCGGGATGGTCGTGCTTAGAATCCTCTTCGCGCTTTAGCGGACTCAAATTTGGAAAAGGAACTTGCCGTCATGGCCCGCAGTCGCGGGCCATGACAGGTTGTTGTTTGAAGCGAGCGATCCCTAAAGCACCGTCAACATCCCGGCGACGAGCGGGTGACGCACAATGTCCGCCTCACCAAGCCGAATCACGGCGATCTCCGGCACACGTTCCAGCCGCGTCGCGATGTCGCCGAGACCGGACAAACCGCTCAGCAGATCGGTCTGGTCGGGATCGCCGGTCAACACCATCGTCGAGCGCCACCCAAGCCGCGTCAGCAACATCTTCAGCTGCCCATAGGTGCAGTTCTGCGCCTCGTCGATGACGATGAAGCAGTCGTTCAGCGTGCGCCCGCGCATATAGGCGACCGGCGCGATCTCGATCACGCCTTCCGCCACCAGGGCTTTGAGCCGCTTGGTGCCGAGCCGTTCGGTGAGCGCGTCGTAGAGCGGACGGAGATAAGGCGCGAGCTTGTCCTGCAGGTCGCCCGGCAGGAAGCCGAGGCTCTCGCCCGCCTCGACGGCTGGGCGGGACAGGACGATGCGAGAGGCGCGTCCCTTCTCCAGCGCTTCCACCGCCTTTGCGATGGCGAGATAGGTTTTGCCGGTTCCGGCGGGGCCAAGCGCCAGAACGACCGAGCGGTCGTCGATGGCTTCGATGAGGGCCCGCTGCAGCGGGCTCATCGCCCTTATGTTTTTGACGTATTTCCTGTCGCGTTGATCGCTGTCTAGCGGATTCCAGTTGCTGTTGCCGGACGGAAAGAGAGGGTGGACGTTGCCTTCACGGAAGTTGTTTTCACGGTTTTTCTGACGTGCAGAACGCTTGGCCATGGATGCTCCCAGGTCAAAGACACGACGTTGATGAAAGGTGATGTAAATGTCTGGGCGAGTTCGGAAGGCTGCAAAACCTGTCTGTCGGTTACTGTGCAAAGCTGCACTTCGGCGCCCCGCAAACGACTCACTTCGACATCACAAGCCTAGTCCGATTTATCCACAGCGTCTGCGTTTCTTTGTGAAGATTTGACGGCGCGCGGGTGCCTCCCCAAACTGTGGGCAGCCAAACGGGAACTTTCCATGCCGCTTTACGCCATCGACGGAATCGCACCTGAATTGCCGCCGGACGACGAATGCTGGGTCGCGCCCAACGCCACCCTTATCGGCCGCGTTCGTCTCTTGAAGAACGCCAGCGTCTGGTTCGGCGTGGTGATGCGCGGCGATACCGACTGGCTCATCGTCGGCGAGAATTCCAACGTACAGGACAACAGCGTCGTCCACGCCGATGTCGGCCAGCCCACCACCATCGGCGCGAATGTGACGGTCGGCCACAACGTCATCCTTCACGCCTGCACCGTCGGCGACAATTCGCTGATCGGCATGGGCGCCACGCTGCTCAACCGCTGCAAGATAGGAAACGAATGCATTGTCGGCGCAAATGCGCTGGTGACGGAAGGCAAGGAATTTCCCGACGGTTCGATGATCGTCGGCGCGCCAGCCCGCGCCGTCCGCCAACTTTCGGAAAACGAACGCGCAATGGTGAAACTGTCAGCCCATCATTATGTGCTGAACCACCAGAGATTCCGTTCGGAGCTGAAAGCGGTTTAGCTCCAAAGCACCGCCTGGTCCAAAAAGAGCCGGTCAGGTCATGTTCGCCGGGACACCTTCACGTGGATGGCGAGTACCAGATGGGCGATGACCAACCGCGTTCCTGGATCGTGGCTGGCGCATCCTTTGGAATCGGCAGCTTGTTCTTGATGGCGAGCAGGGTGCTCCACCGCGGTGTCGGGATTTCGAGCGCGCGGGCGTAATAGACCGCCGGCGTCTTGGCATCGAATTCCGGATCGGACCAAACGACGGAGAGCGTCGCCGCGCCGATGCTGTTGCGATAGCTGCCGGTCTTCAGGTCGACGGTGTTGCCCACGGCAGGTGCGTGGCCGGTGGCGTCGTCCTTCCGGTGGCCGGACAGCGCTACGTCAAACACCTTCTCCTTGTAATTCTTGCCGTCGAGCCAGATCTTGATGATCTGGATGCGATCGAGATTTGCTCCGTCC